>Ga0208373_1000075_pt1 | contig 181593 bp, 150 predicted proteins | sample RifOxyC2_FD_184036 | JGI IMG/M metagenome (GOLD analysis project Ga0208373, IMG submission 184036) | Soil microbial communities from Rifle, Colorado - Rifle Oxygen_injection C2 (SPAdes) | ecosystem: Environmental > Terrestrial > Deep subsurface > Rock core/Sediment | place: Rifle, Colorado...
TAGAAATTGAAACTTTTGTAAATAATTTCTTTCTAATGTTTTATCATTGGTGGTTTTTCTCATTTTATGACAGGATTATAAAATTTTTTTTATTATAATTCTGTCAACGAATTATGTAACATTTACAGGGATGACATAAATGAAGTTCTGGATGACATATAACCTCAGTGAGTCGTTACTGACTTAAGCATTTACAATTATAGTCAAATTTGTTAATATTTGCATAGATTTGCATAGATTTGCATAGATTTGCATAGATTTGCATAGATTCCCTTAGGTGAACTGTTTATGAAAAAAAAATTATTATCAATTAGTGAAGCAGCAAAAATTTTAGGAGTATCAATAGATACCCTGAGAAATTGGGAAGATAAAGGAGTTCTAAAATCTTTTCGGCCTCATGCATCAAGTAAACGTTATTATCAGCCGGAACATCTGGAAAATTTTTTAAAAAATGAAACCGGAACAATACCAGAGAATATAGAAACTAAAGCTATAAAATGGGCATCCGGCAAAACTGCTACAGAAACCTCACCAGATTTATATTGCGAGACAAATGATATTTTTTCCGCTCGATTACAGAGTTTAAGTATAAAACTATCAAAGATTACTGAAATTAAAGAAATTTTTCCCCTCTTGATCGCGGTAGCCGGTGAAATTGGCAATAATTCTTACAATCATAATATAGGTAGTTGGCCGGACGTTCCGGGAGTATTTTTTGGTTACGACATGCAAAAAAAACTAATAATTTTAGCTGATCGTGGACAGGGAATTTTAAAAACTTTAAAAAGAGTATTGCCTGAATTAAAAAATGATCAGGAAGCACTGCAAATAGCATTCACTCGCTATATTTCAGCTCGTGCTCCTGAAGATAGAGGAAATGGCCTCAAATTTGTTAAGGATATTATTTTATCTAATCCAATTAAATTATTATTCTATAGCGGTCAAATTCTATTAGAGATAGATAAAAATTCCGGCCTAAAATTTAAAAAAAATAAAATAAAATTTCCAGGCTGTTTGGCAATAATTAATTATTAAACACTATTAAAAATGATAATCTATTTAAAAAAATTTGGCACAAATTTAATTTCCCGACCATCAGGTAAAGAAGCCTATTTAGCCTTACAGCCTTTAATTAAAGATATAAAAGATAAAGAAAATTTAATTATTGATTTTAAAGAAGTTCTTGTATTGACACCTTCATGGGCTGATGAATTTATAACTCCACTTCAATCTACATTTAAAAAACGCTTAGATTTAAAAAACACTGGTAATCCATCAGTAAAAGCAACTTTAGAAACTTTAAAAAAATCAAAAGCCGCTACTTAAAGCAGCCTCCCCGCATCCCTAATCGGCTCCTGCGTAACCAAACGTTTAAATACATACGTCACTCTCTGGAAAATATTCAAAAGCATTCCTGCGTCTTTGGCGTGCAAATACATTCCTCCTGTTTTTAAAGCCATTGATTGACATAAATATTTATTCACTTTATTGCCCAAGCCAATGCAGAAAATTCTGATTCCGCTTTCCCTTGCCATTTTATTCAAATTTTCTTTATAAGTCCCCCCTCCATCAGTAAAAAGCAAAATTGCTCTATGATTCGAACTTGGATTATTGGTAAGCTCTTTAATCCCTCTTAAAATAGCTCGGTCAATACGAGTTCCTTTATCTGTTAATCTTAATTTCTCAAAACAATTAATCGCTTTATCTTTATCAGTTGTCAAAGCACACATAGTTTCTGTTTCCTCCTCAAACTGAATCACTGCAATTCGGTCAGCAGGTTCCAAAGCCTTAATAAGCATCATCGCCGCTCCAACTCTCTGAAATTCCGGATCATTCTCTTTCATGCTCAAAGAACTATCAATTAAAAACACTAAATCCAAAAACTTAGTTTCTATTTTAGGTAATGTAGGACTCTGACTTTCAAAATTACTTAAAGCTTTATCATTATTACTAAATTTGCTTAAAATTTTCTTAAACACTAAAAAAACGGGTTATTAATAATATTATTTTTACTATTTTTTAAAAAATCGGAAATGCCGTCTAAGTAATTATTTAAAATCCCTCCACCATCCACAGAAGAAACATTCAACTTTGTTAGTACAGTCTGTAAATTAAAATCAAATAAAATACCAAATAAATAAGTTGTGTAAATCATTAAACCTAAAAATATCCACCGAAAATAAAATTTATTACAAAATAGTTTCCTCGCGTACCCTTGAGAATCTTTCGAAATTATAAAGCTATCAAGAAAATATAAATAAACCCCTAAAATCAAATATTTAGCCCATAAGAATACAGTGTCCAGAAACTTAATAAAAGGAAAAAGCAGTAAATTATTTATAAAAAAAAGTGAAATTAAAATACCCACAAAATAAACTCCAATATTTAATTTATCTTTTTTTTCAAAACTAACCCAAATAGGCTGATAAAAAGAAAAAATCCGAGAAAGTTTCTTGAAAAACCATTTTATTCCCCATAAGTTTATAATACCAACTCCATTAAATTTAAAGATTTTCTTTAATTTAAATTTATTAAATAAAACCCCAAAAACCTTAAAAAATTTAAAAATTAATCCTGAAAAAATTGATAAAATAGAAGGATCCGCATTCTCACGAATAACATCATCAATACATTTATAACAATAAAAACCCCGCCCCAAACCACTACTTTCAAATGTCATAGTTGGAGCTGTGTCAGAAATACAATCAGGGCAATATTCCTTCCCGCATTTATTACACAAAATCACATTCTTCGGATTCAATTTGCCGCAGAAATTACAACTCGCCCCCGTATCCGTATTTATATAAACATCAGCACACATAATAAATAAATTTACATATCAAATTTAACATATTTCGAAAGTTTTGTATTTTTAAATTTAAAAGAATATTTTATAACATTAAAAAGAATACTCGTCAAGACGGATTATACTATAAACAGTACTTTAGAAGCCACTGATAACCGGCTACCGGCCACCAAAGTTGGTACTCCTGGAGGGGCTCGAACCCCCAACCCTCGGTTCCGAAGACCGATGCTCTATCCAATTGAGCTACAGGAGCATGTTTTTATATTTTGCGACTCACTAAGTTTATTAAGTTTTTATTAATGTGTCAAAAAAATCACCGGATCATACGATTTTTCCTTTAAGAAAAATAATCGTAATACGTAATTCGTAATCCGTAATTCGTACAAGGTTTAAGTTTTATATAATAAAAAATTATTTCTCCCGCATTGAGGGACAATTACTAAAATCATATATAAATTAAAGAATTTTGCTTTTAAATATAAAATTAAATTCCTTTTACGGATTACGGTTTACTAATTACGAATTACGTTTAAAAAATATAACTTTTAAAATTTTTCTCAAAGAGAAAATCGTATGATCCAAATCACCTTTTACTCACTCACAATACCCACCGCCATCGGAATCACCTCAACTCTCAAACTCTCCAAACGCATCAACTCGCCATCTATTTCAATCGGAATATCCCTTTGTTTAGTATGAATTTCAATTTTTTTGCCTTGCAAAAGCCTCACTCCGCTGCGTTTTTCTTCCGCGTTTCCGGTAAAGAATTTAGCTATTGTCCTCATTAAACTCCAAAAAGCCGAAGTTTGAAGAATAACAATATTGAGAACGCCATCATGAGCGTCAAAACTGTAATTTTTTAATAATCCGAATATATCCAACAAGTTAAATACAAGCACGGTTCTGGCTTTGAATTTGTAGATTTTTTCATCGACGATTATCTTATATTTCAGTCTTCGAAAATGAAAAATTTGTCTTAAAAACGCAAAAAAATAAGCCAATAAGCCGAAACGCCTTTTTAAAGATCTTTTAGCTGTTTTTATCAACATCGCGTCATGTCCTTTCCCGCATCCTATAATAAAAATATGTTCATTATTAACTATTCCGACATCAAAAGTTTTTGAAGTTCCTTCTACAGCATTTTTAAAACCCGAATTAGTGAAAACAAGCGGCAATTTTAAAGATACGGCAATTAAATTAGCGGATCCTGTAGGAATAATCGCGACCTTGGTTTTCAATTTGTTTTTAACGATGAAACTAACAATTTCACCGACGGTTCCATCCCCGCCAATCACAATCACTCTCTCGCGATTTCCAATGTTAAGCTCCGAAAGAGGCTGACATTCCTGCGGTAAAGTTTCAAACCACTCATATTTAACATTTTTTTTCTCTAAATACTTTTTAAAATTATAACCAACATTGTTAATTAATCTTTTTCGTCCCGAAACCGGATTATGAATGACCAGAACTGACATAAGTATAAAATAAATTTACTTCATAAATTAAATTATCACATAACTATTTGTTAAAAAAGTATAAAAATGCTATAATAAAAAGATTTTTTAAATAACAAAAAACAAAAATGAAAATTAAATTTTGCGGCGCAGATAGGGAAGTAACAGGATCAAGGCATTTATTAACAATCAACAATAAGAAAATTCTGCTTGATTGCGGAATGTACCAAGGTAAGCGTGAATTGGAAAAACTATATAATAAAAATTTTGATTTCGACCCTAAAGAAGTCGATATGGTTTTATTGTCTCACGCTCATATAGATCACAGCGGCGCTTTGCCTAATCTGGTAAAGCAAGGTTTTAAAGGTCCGATATACTGCACGCCGGCAACAAAAGATTTGTCAGAATACATGCTTGCCGATAGTGGATTTATTCAGGAAAGGGAAGCGGAATATTTAAATGAAAAAGCCGGGCGAAAAGGTTTGCCGATAGTGGAAGCGATTTATACTGCCGAAGACGCCAAAATTTGCTTGCAACAATTTAAAGCAGTGGAATTCGATCAGGAAACGGAAATTGCTGAAGGAGTAAAATTCACATTCAAAATTGCCGGACACATTTTGGGATCAGCTCAAATTTTATTGGAATTTGATGATCACGACACAGGAAATCATACAAGATTTCTATTTACGGGAGATCTTGGAAGACATGATTTGCCAATCCTCAGAGATCCTGTCGCGGTTGAAAATATAGATTACTTATTGACAGAAACTACTTATGGAGACAGAGTTCATGAAACATTTTATGATTCTGATAAAAGAATAGAGGAATTGGTGACTAAAGTGGCAAAAAGAGGAGGAAAAATAATAATGCCCGCTTTTGCCCTTGGAAGAAGTCAAGAGTTGGTATACGAATTACATAAATTAGTGCAGGAAGATCGAATTCCCGAACTACCCATTTATCTTGATAGCCCGTTGAGTATTAACGTAACAAAAGTTTTCAAATCTCACCCTGAATGTTTCGATAAAGAAACCAACGAATTATTTCAGAATGAAAAATTAGATCCGTTTGGGTTTGAAAAAATGCACTACATAACCTCGGTGGAAGAGTCAAAAGCGTTAAATACTTTGCATGGACCCTATATCATAATTTCAGCTTCAGGAATGTGCGAACACGGAAGAATATTACACCATCTAAAAAACAACATAGACCAGTCTTTAAACGCAATATTGCTTGTTGGTTATCAGGCGGAAAATACACTGGGCAGAAAAATAAAAGAAGGACATAAAGTCGTAAATATTTTTGGCAAACCATATCAAGTCCGAGCAGAAGTCCATTCATTCGATGCTTTCTCCGCCCATGCGGACAGAAGTGACCTGCTTTCTCATGTGGACCGCTGCAAACCAAGCAAAAAAATACTGTTGGTACACGGAGAAGAAGAACCAATGTACAAGTTTAAAGAAGCCTTAGCTGAAAACGGCTACAACAACGTGGAAATGCCGATAAAAGGCGGAGAAATGACGTTGGAGTAAACTCTCTTCTTCACCTCTGACATCTCCCGCAATAAACCGTTGTCCTTCCCGCCACTTTCGTTTTTCTCAAAATCGCCCCGCATCTCAAACAGTCCTTTTTCGCTCTTCCGTAAACATACAAAAAAGCATAATTTTTTCCGGCTTCTCCATAAATATCCTTATAATCCGCTTCTTTATGCTCGGAAAAAGAAGTTCCACGATTACGAATGCCTAAATTTAAAGCTTCTAAAACACTATCGAAAAGTTTTTCAAAATTTTTCTTCTTCAAATTTTCAATTTTATGCTGAGGCTTTAGTTGCGCATGAAAACACGCTTCATCACTATAAATATTCCCCAAACCTGCAATTAAACTTTGATCCAAAAGCCATTTTTTTATAGGTCCTTTTTTATTTTTAAAAAGATCATATAAAACTTCTGATTTATAATTATTGCTAAAAGGCTCAATTCCCAAATTTTTCATACCTGTAAATTCCAATAATTCTTTCTTTTGACAAAGCCAAATTTTTCCGAATTTCCTTTGATCGGAAAAACACAAAGAAAAATTCTCAAAATCAAATCTAACACGTTCAAATTTTAATTTCGGATCAGTATGTTTTTTTACTGAAAATTTCCCCGTCATTCTTAAATGAGCGCATAAAACAAAATTATTTTCCAAAAACACCACCAAAAATTTCCCTCTTCGGAAAACCTCGACTACTCTTTTATTTATAATTTTTTCCAAATCGTTTTTCTCACCTTTAAAAGTTGACTCATTTAAAATCTCAATGTTTTTAATTCGTTTTTTTTCAATAACATTTTTCAAATCTCTAGCTAAAATTTCAACTTCAGGTAACTCCGGCATTGTCTTGTGATTAAATTTTAATTCTCATTTATTCACTGACATAGGATCATACGCATTTCCCTTTGAGTAAGTAAAGTTCGTAATCCGTAATTCGTAAAAGGAATAAATTAATATTAAAATTTTTCAATTTACGAATTACTGATTACTGATTACGGATTACCAACATTTACCCCTCAATAACAACATCCCCATCCCCCACAACACATTCACAAGCCAATCTATACTCGCCACTATCCATCCCCATAGCCTCTAAAGTCATCTTTTCCTGCTCTTTTATTTCGCCCAAATGTTCTTTTCCTTCCACAACCTTAATTAAACACGTGCCACAAATACCATTTTCGCAAGCAAAAGAAACCGGCCAACCTTTTTCTTCAATCAACTCTTTTAAAGAAGCTCCGCTATTAACAGTTGCAGACTCACCGGAATTTTTAAAAGTAACTTTAGACATTAAAATTTATTAAAAAATAATAATTTATGGCTGTATTATAAAGCAAAAATTAAAAAAAGTGAATTTTTTAATTTTTTTTTGTCCTGCTCAGGTAGAATTTTTATCTCTCAAATTTGAATAAAGTCTTTATTCATGCTAAAATATTCAGATAAAATGTCTTAAAATTCATAAAAATGTCAAAAACAAAAATAAACAACAAAAAAGCCATAATTTGGCTGGAGAAATATCTTCGCTATATAAATTACCTTGGTGCTGCTCAGCTTTATCTCAAAAGCAATTTTCTATTACGCAAAGAATTATCGACAAATGATATAAAAGATCGAATCCTCGGCCATTGGGGATCAGTTCCAAATCAGAATTTCATTTACGCGCATTTGGATTATTTAATTTCCAAACACAAATGTGAAATATTATATCTTTCAGGTCCCGGACATGGCGCTCCGGGCCCTCAGGCAAACATTTTTGCCGAGGGAACAATGCAACATTTTTATAAAGAATATACCCGAGACGAAAAAGGAACCGGTTTATTATGCCGCGATTTTAGTTGGCCAGGCGCATTTCCAAGCCATACAACTCCAAAAACACCGGGTATGATTTTGGAAGGTGGAGAATTGGGTTATTCTCTTTCCACAGCCTTCGGAGCGGTATTTGATAATCCGGATTTAATTGCCGCATGTGTAATTGGTGATGGTGAAGCCGAAACAGGTCCACTAGCCGGCTCATGGCACAGTAATAAATTTTTAAATCCCAAAACATCAGGCGCGGTTTTACCGATTTTATTAGTCAATGGTTATAAAATAAGCAATCCGACTATTTTTGGTAAAATGAGCGATCAGGAAGTTATAGACTATTTTAAAGGCTTGTATTACGAACCGTTTATAGTTAATGATACAGATCCGAAAAAGCAAAATCATCAGGATATGATAAAGGCTTTGGAAAATTCATATCAGATTATTAAAAAGCTTCAGAAAAAAGCTCGTGAAAATAAAAAATTAGAATTGAAACCAAAATGGCCGGTTATAATTTATCGCTGTTTAAAAGGAAAAAGTGGCATTAAAAAAGCCGATGGCCATAAAATAGAAGGGCATTTTCGTTCTCATGGTATACCATTGGGAGATCCAAAAACAAATAAAGAACATTTTAAATTGGTAAAAAATTGGCTTGAAAGTTATAAAATCAATGAATTGGTAGATAAAAAAGGAACCCCGAAAAAAGATGTTTTAGAGTTTGTACCGGTCAAAAATTTATGTATTGGCATGAATAAGCATGCTATAGGCGGAAAATTACGAAAAGAATTGAAGCTTCCTCAATTATCCGATTACAGTATTAAAATAAAAACTCCCGGAATTGAAGAAAAACGTAATACGGAAGTGAGTTCAGATTATGTTCGCGACATATTTAAATTAAATGATAAATACCATAATTTCAGGTTTTTCTGTCCTGATGAAACAGAATCCAACAAATTTACATCATTATTTCAAGCCACAAAAAGAACATTTATGTGGCCATTGGACTCATATGATGAGAATTTATCACCTGATGGTCGTGTCATGGAAATATTAAGCGAACATACATTACAGGGCTGGTATCAAGGTTTTGTTTTAAGCGGCAGGCATGGAATATTCGCGACTTATGAAGCATTTGCTCCAATAATAGGAAGTATGGTTGATCAACATGCTAAATTTTTGAAATATTCATCTCATGTTTCATGGAGAAAACCGATTTCTTCAATGAATTACATCTTAACAAGTATTGGCTGGAGACAAGAGCACAATGGATTTTCTCATCAAAATCCAAGTTTTATCAGCTCAATGCTGGAAAAACACGGCAAATTTTGCAGCGTATATTTACCTCCTGATGCCAACAGTTTGTTGGTTACTCTCGAAGATTGTCTAAAACGTACTGATTCGATCAATGTAATAGCCGCATCAAAACAATTGATGCCACAATGGATTTCTCTTCAAAAAGCGCGAGAACAATTGAAAACAGGGCTTTTAATTTGGGATTTTGATGATAAAAAAGCCAATAAAAATCCTGATGTTGTATTGGTTTCTGCCGGAGATGTTATGGTCAAAGAAATAATGGCCACAATTCAAATTTTAAAGTGCTATGCTCCGGAACTAAAGATTCGGCATGTAAATGTATCTGAGTTAACAGCATTGGGAGTAGGGGATGAACGTCACCCTTTAACATGCAATAATTGTCGAGATTTTGATAAATATTTTACTGAAGATAAACCTGTGATCGTGAGCTTTCACGGCTACCCCGGAGTAATTGCCAAATTAATTTCCGGCCATCATAATTCTGAAAGATTCCGGATTCATGGATATTTGGAAGAAGGCACAACTACTACGCCTTTTGACATGTTGGTATTAAATCAATGTTCCCGATTTCATCTCGCGATCGAAGCCTTAAAAGCCGGTTTAATATCAAATCCGAAAGTTGCTGAAAAAGCGAAAATTTTGATCAAAAAATTGGAAAATAAAATTTCATTACATACAAAATATATCCGAAAATACGGAAAAGATATGGATGATATCGAAAATTGGAATTTTAAAAATCCATTGGCGTGTAAATTATAATTCGAATATAAAAAATTGTGGATTTTAGCGAATAATAATTATAAAATAAATTGGCGTTATTATTGCTAACATTTATAGATGGATAATTTAACAAAAAAACAGCAATCACAGGAGAAAAGCTATATTTTTCCATATCATTATTTGGATTTACAATGTGATAATTATAAATTTTTACACTATGTTGAATATTTGAATTTACTGAAATTAATAATCAACATCCCTGATAAAATACAAAAAGAAACTTCAATTTTGGACGCGGGCTGCGGAGATGGACGATTATGCTTTGAACTTTCAAAAAAATATCCTGAAATAAATATCTGTGGAGTTGATTATTCCGACCGCGCCATAGCATTTGCCAAAGCATTCAATCCGCATGGTGAATTTTATGTTAATGATCTTGCAAAAATGCGATTAAACAAAAAATTTGATTATATCTTTTTGATCGAAACATTGGAACATATACCCCCTGAAAATATACCGGCAATTCTTCAAAACCTCTCTGGACATTTAAGCTTAACTGGAAAAATCATAATAACTGTACCATCTCGGAATTTGCCTTTGGAAACAAAACATTATCAACATTTTACCAAAGAAAGTTTAACTCGAACAATATCCGATCATTTCAAAATAATGGAAATTAAATACCACTCTGCTAAAAACATACATCGAAAAATATTTTCTGTTCTAAGAAGATTCGGGCTTTTAATTTATCCTTTCAAAGATAAAATCTTTCCGGTGAATAAATTCTATGGTTTTCTCAATAATTATTATTCAAAAAAAATCTCACCGGCAGGATCTGAAGACGGCTTCGGACTTATCGCGGTTTGCGAAAAAAATAAATCATAATTCGTTCAAAATCTTTTCCAAAACTTCTTCAGTTCCCAAAATTCCCTTATTTTTCGACACAACCCAATCAGAATGCCTTTTTAAAGCTTCTCTCACACTTTCACTTGTTATTCCTGGTAAATAAACTTTTCCAACCGCCGAGGTCATTGGAAGATCATTATCATCATCCATGCAAGCAGCGCTTTCTTCTATTCTTATATTGAATTTTTCCAAAATATATTTTACCGCGTTGCCTTTTCCCGAAATTTCAGGATAAAAATCCGCTTTTCCCAAATTGTGAGCCGTGGTGATTAATGGTGGTACTTCTTTTTGCAATTTATCAATATCTTCCTGCATTTTGTCCGGATTCTGTTTTAAACTTATTCGAAAATTAGCACTATAACTATTAGTGTCAATCACCCAGCCTCTGCCTATCAGTTCGCGATAAAAGTCCCATAAAATTCCGATTCTTTTTTCAGGGGGTAAATCAGTTTCAATATCACCTGTAACCTCAAAGAATCTTTGATTCCATTTTTTATCTAAAATTTCATTAACATAAATTCTACCGCCGTTTTCCATAATCCATACATCCGCCTTTGGTAAAAATGGAATTCTTTCAAAAAAGGTTGATTTCCGCACGCCTGAAATCATTACAAAAATTACGCCTTTTTGCTTTAATTGCTCAATTAAATTGATTGTTTTGAGTGAAACATATGCGTTTCCTGAAGTAGCGGATTTTAAAATATTGCATACTCTTTTTTTGAAAGTTATTTTATCCAAATAAACCGCTTTCATACTGCTTTCATCCTCTGATAAAATTTCGCCGAAAGTTGAAAAGTGTTTTGGATAATGAGCAATGGTTCCGTCAATATCTGAAAAAAGAATTTTTAGCATAAGAAAATTGAAAATTTGTTAAATATCTTTTCATTCTAACACAAATTTCAATTTTTTAAAACTTCTACTTGCTTATAATGCAAAAAATTCTGATAATGGAAAAAAAGATTTTAATAGCAAAATCATGAAAAAATTAAAAACTCTTCAAGGAGTAAACTTGGAAAGTAAAAAAGTTTTAATGCGTGTTGATTTTAATGTGCCACTGAATAAAGAAACAGGTGAAATTACTGATAATTCTCGAATAAAAGCATCATTACCCACCATTGAATATTTATTGAAGCAAAAGTCGAAAATTATACTTATATCTCATCTGGGACGTCCTGAAGGGACACCAAGTAAAAAGCTTTCATTGGAAAAAGTTGCCGCAAATTTATCGGAATTATTAAATGAAAAAGTACAATTTATTGATAAATGCGTAGGCAAAGAAGTTGAAGAGCAAGTGAAAAACCTGAAGGATCAAGAAATTTTAATGCTGGAAAATATTCGTTTTCATAAAGAAGAACAAGAAAATAATCCGGAATTTGCAAAAATCTTATCTGATTTGGGAGATATTTATGTTAATGACGCTTTTGGAGTATGCCATAGAGAAGATGCTTCTGTCGCAGGGATTACAAAATATATGGATTCTTACGCAGGATTATTATTGGAAAAAGAAATCGTTGAATTGACAAAAGCCTTGAATAATCCAAAACCACCTGTAACTATCATCATGGGTGGAGCGAAAATCGAAACTAAAATCGATATATTAAAGAATTTCATAAACAAAGCTGACAATTTCATAATTGGAGGAGGTCTGGCTAATACCTTTCTTGCGGCTTGTGGTTATAATATTGGGGATTCTTTATATGAAAAAGATAAAAAAGAAATAGCTCAAGAGATAATGCTCCAGGCTGAAAAAAATAATCACAAGTTTATTTTGCCGAAAGATGCTATAGTGGCGAGTGAAATTAAAGATAACGCTGAAACTTTGGAAATGCCGATTAAGGATATTGAAGGCGATATGAGGATTTTGGATATTGGACCAATGACTCGAACCCGTATTCATCAAATTATTCAAAAATCAAATACAATTATTTGGAATGGTCCAATGGGATTATCAGAATGTAAACCGTTTGAAAACGGCACAAAGCTCGTAGCTCAAGAAATTGCCAAATCAAAAGCGCTCACGATTTTAGGTGGTGGAGATACTCTGGAAGCATTGGAAAGATTTAATATCGGTTTTGATAAGTATACGCATGTTTCCACAGGTGGCGGCGCAATGCTTGATTTCTTGTCCGGCAAAGAATTGCCCGGAATAAAACCACTTTTCAAATAGTAGAGTGTTGAATTAATCAACTTGACAAAATAAAAAATGATAATAAAAACTTCAAACATGAAATACAAGAGAGTGTTCAAAAAGTGCCGGATGTGGCTTTTCTTTGAAAAAAAATCCGCAGATGGTACTTTTTGAACACTCTCAAATAATGATTCGATAACAAATATTTAATTATGTATAATAGTATAATAATTGGATCCGGACCCGCCGGCTTGACAGCAGCCATTTATTTGGCCAGAGCTGATTTGAGACCATTAATAATCGCGGGAATTCCTTATGGAGGTCAATTGATGGGGACTACTGAAATTGAAAATTTTCCGGGATTTGAAAATGGAATTTTAGGCCCGCAATTGATTCAAAATATGCTATCTCAAGCCAAAAGGTTTGGAGCTGAAGTAGTGTTTGAAAATGTAAAAAATATAAATTTTCAAGAAAAACCGTTTAAAATAAATACAAACAAACAAACATATGAATCGAAAACCATTGTGATCGCGACAGGCGCAGAACCGAGAAAACTGGGATTGGAAGGTGAAGCCCGCCTTTGGGGAAAAGGAGTTTCCAGTTGCGCGACCTGCGACGGCGCATTTTACCGCGAAAAAATAGTAGCCGTAGCCGGAGGAGGAGACAGTGCTATGGAAGAATCAAATTTTCTCACAAAATTTGCCAAAAAAGTCTATTTGATACACCGCCGCGACCAATTTAGAGCAAGTAAAATAATGGCTGATAGAGCCATTAATAATCCAAAAATAGAAATAATTTATAATACCGAAATAAAAGATGTACTCGGAGAAGATAAAGTGGAAAAACTACTTTTATATAATAATAAAACAAACGAAAATTCGCAGCTGCCTGTAGATGGTTTTTTTCTGGCGATCGGACATAATCCGGTAACCGGCTTATTCAAAGACCAGCTTGAAATGAAAGAAAATGGATATTTAATTAAAAAGCATAACACACATTCCAGCGTCGAAGGAGTGTTTATCGCCGGAGATGTCGAAGATCAAAGATATCGGCAAGCCATAACAGCCGCGGCGGACGGATGTAAAGCCGCTATAGATTGCGAAAAATATTTATCAGAAACCAATTAATTTTAAACCAATGTTCTCCATCAACAAAAACACCCGCACTCTCAAAATAAACATTAAAAAATCAATACTTGTCAAAACCTCTCTTTTTATAATATCAACAGTACTTTATACCTTATTACTTATTATTATTCAAAGTTAGATCGATTTTCGGCAAAGGGAAAATAATATTTTCCTCACTAACTTTCAAATTATTAATTTTAGCTTTAGGAAAAATATTTTTTATTTCTTTTAAAACTTCTTGAACCACTTTTTCAGGTACAGATGCCCCGGCAGTAATACCCAAATTTGTAACCTCATTAAACCGAATTTTTTTAATTTGAGAATGATTTTCAATTAAATAAGACTCGACACCCCTGCTTTTTGCGGTTTCCAGAAGTCTCATTGAATTGGAACTATGCGAAGCGCCGATAACCAAAATCAATTCACATTTTAATGCTAATTTTTTAACTGCGTTTTGCCGATTTTGAGTGGCATAACATATATCTCCTTTTGAAGCGGATACGATTTTCGGATATTTTTTCTTCAAAACGTCAATTATCTCCCGTGTATCATCAATTGATAAAGTAGTTTGAGTTATAAAAGCGATTTTTTCATTTTTAATTTTTAATTTTTCTATATCCTTAACATTTTCCACTAAATCCATTTCAGTAACTCCCATTGTTCCCAAAACTTCCTGATGCCCGCGATGCCCGATTAAAATAATATTGTAACCGTCATTTGCGAATTTTTTTGCTTCCAGATGTACTTTTGTCACTAGTGGACAAGTCGCGTCAATCAAACGAAGATTCCGTTTCAAAGCTCCTTCTTTGATTTCAGGACTACTTCCATGCGCGCTTAAAACAACAAGAGAACCTTCCGGAACTTCCTCCAAATTTTCCACAAATTTCACGCCCTTTTTTTTCAAATTTCTAACAACATCATTATTATGTACAATTTGATGTCGAACATATAAAGGACTACCGAAAATTTCCAAAGTTTTTTCCACAATTTGAATCGCTCTGGATACCCCCGCACAAAACCCTCTCGGCTCAGCTAGATATATATTTGTTAACATAATGAATTTATCAAGTAATGCTATAGATCGTAAACCGTAATCCGTAATTCGTAAATTGTAAAAAATATTATAAATTCCTTTTACGGATTACGAATTACGGTTTACGAATTCCGACCCCTAAATCAAACTCAACAACCTATGCTCATAATCACTTCCTCTACTTCTCAAAAATTTTAAAAACTCCGTAGTCTCCTCCAAAGGTACCATAAAAATCCCTTTATAACTACCATTAACCTTCACGATTCGCACAGTATCTTTTGGATACTCTTTAAAACTTTTCTCATTTTTTTCCAAAACATAAAATGCGTTATAAAGTTTTTCATTCTGAAAAGTAGCATCATAAGCCTCAAAAACATCATGTAATTTCATAAACAAATTAATCAAATGCTGCACATCTATAAGTCTTCCATCCACAGCAAGCAAAATATGCGCCCGATTATTATTATCAAAAGAAACACTCACTTCTTCCATATTATATCGTTTTCGTCTCATTAAAGAGGCGATTCTATTTAAAATTCCCACCACATTTTTTGCCAAAATCATAATATATCGAAGTGAATGTTGTTTATCGAGTAACTCATTTGTATAAATATCTGTTGCCATATTAATAAAAATTTAAGAATTAATAATAGTATCCGCTAAAGTTTTGCCTCCGGGCACCATTGGAAACACATTATCTTCTTTTTCTACTTTAAATTCCAACACACAAGGCTCGGCGTTTTTTAAATATTTGTTTAAAATTTCTTTGGTATCTTTTTTATTTGTAATAGTTTCTCCTTTTATTTGGTAAGCATGTGCTAATTTTTTATAATCCGGACTAAAAATCTTAACAGCTGAATAATTATCATCATAAAATAATTCCTGCCATTGCCTTACCATTCCCAAATAATTATTATTCAAAACCAAAACTTTAATATTTAATTTATGTTCAGCAAGCAAAGCTAATTCCTGTATATTCATTTGAATTCCACCATCCCCGCAAACACATATTACAGTTTTTTTGGGATTAGCAAAAGCTGCTCCAATAGCTGTAGGAAGCGAAAATCCCATTGTTCCGCTTCCTCCTGAAGTAAGCCATGAAGTAGAGTGGGGGATTGACAAAGAAAGCATTGCCCACATTTGATGCTGCCCAACATCAGTGACCAAAATATATTTATCAGGATCTTCATTAATAATATTCTGCAAATCAAAAAGACAACTTCTAATGCTAAAATTATTTGTTTCCTTCTCATATTTTTTCTGTTTCTCCCATTTTCTGATTTGCTTCCACCAGTCCTCAATATGAAGTTTTTGAATTTCCGGATGAGAAAGCAATTGGTCAATAAACTTTTTCGCATCACTATGAACAGGAATTTGGGTATCCACGACTTTGTTCAACTCTGAAAGATCAATATCCACATGAATAACCACTGCATTTCTGCCAAAAGCATCATATCTTCCCACAATCCTATCATCAAATCTCGAACCGATATTTAAAATAACATCAGCTTCATGCGTTGCCATATTAGAATGATAAAATCCATGCATCCCAATCATGCCGATATAATTCGGATCATCTTCATGAAGTATACCTTTTGCCAGAATAGTTGTAACAGTCGGAATCCCCAACTTATTAACCAATTTTTTCAAATCTTCCTCTCCATTCGAATGTTTCACGCCATGCCCGACCAATAACATCGGAGCTTTAGCCTCATTTAATACTTTCAAAATAGTATCCAAAGTTGAAATCGGTAAAGCTTTATAGGCTCTATCCATTGGATCAGTATCGGAAAAATCCAAATTTGGAATTTCTCGTTTCCCTAAAAATTCACAAGCCATCACATCTTTAGGAACATCAATATGAACAGGTCCCGGACGTCCGCTCAAAGCGATTTTAATTGCTTCAGAAACCGTATAAACAGCTTTTGACGGATCCTCCAAAAGAAAATTGTGTTTAGTAATATTCAAAGTAACGCCGGTCATATCAACTTCCTGAAACATATCTTTCCCAATCATTTGAAGAGGAACTTGCCCTGTAATACACAAAATAGGAATCGAATCCAAATGCGCGTCAGCAATTCCAGTAACCAAATTCGTCGCTCCCGGCCCTGAAGTGGCACAACAAACACCAATTTCTTTACGAGTTCTTGCCCACCCTTGAGCCATAAACGCTGCGCCCTGTTCATTCCTCACTAAAACATGTTTTATGTCTTTGTGGAAAGGAAGCGCGTCATAAAAAGGTAAAATCGCCCCACCCGGATACCCGAAAATCGTCGAAACATTATGAGCTTTCAAAGTATCTAAAATCGAATCCGCGACTGTATATTTTCTATCTTGCATTTTGAGAAAAAGTTAGATATAAAAATTTTAAACAATTTATAATAACCTCATCTACTTTTTGACGAGGCTTTAAAATTATTAACAAAAATCCAAAACCCCATCAGAGTTTATTTAATTTGAGTACGAGTAGAATTTGTAAATTGGATTTAAACATAAAAAATTTTTTCACTATGTCAAAGATTAACATTCAAAAAATTAAATTTCAATGTTTTTTATTTTAAATTTCATTCAAACTAAAATAATCCAAATTTGTTTCCAAAAAAGCTACAAATGCCAATTTTTGCGCTATTGAAGGTGAAAAAGATTCGATTAACGGACTCTTTTTAAAAATTCCGTTTACTGGTTGAACCTGACAAGTATACGACTTCCCACCATTTTTACTCTCAAAGTTAATCCTTCCAAATAGTTTTCTATTCGATTTAAGATGTTCAAAAAAGTTTGATAATAAATCTTCATTGATTTTAACAATTTCTAGAGCTTTAATCTTTAAATTCTTCCAAATCCCATAATCTTTCGCAAAAATTATATAATACAACTCTGCTGAAGTGAGCTTTTTTTTCCCCTCAATTTCAGAATCAGGAAGAGAGAAATCTTCCAATAATTCTTCAAATTTTTCATCATCCATTTTATTAAGCTCATTTTCGTTAATTGTAAATGAATTTGTATTATCTAATCGTGCGTTTATTTCTTTTTCTAGGGCGCCATAAGACTCAAAATCTTTATAGATCTCTAAAAGTAATTTTCTGAAATTTTTTTCACTTAAATTCGCGGGATTACTTGATTTTAAAGATCCGGTTAATTCATCTTTCTTTTGCGGATATCGCGTAGCTTTAATTAAATCCTCAACCTCGCGAACTGAAAAAGATTCATTCCCATCCAAAATTAAACTCAAAATTTTTAAATTTAAATAGCATACATATTCCCGTATTGGGCTGCTTGCTCTTAAATATTCAGTTTTTAGTTCTTCATGAAAATCACAATGAGGACTTTCTTCCACATTAAATAATCCCGTCTTTCCCTTAGGCAATAATCTATAATCTTCGGACTTGGAGCAATTTCTAAAAATAGCGGGATAATTTTTTTCTTTTAAAAATTGCGCGACTTTTGAGTTAAAAAATATCATGAATTCACGAATAGCTTTCCTACAATCAGGCGCAGGACTAGCCTCTGCGGCGCTAACTCCAAATTTTCGCATACAATACAAAATGCCGGAAATTTTTTTAGAATTCTTCAATATTTGATAATATGTACTTTCATCTTCTACGGACATCTGATCAGCTTGGATATAATTCAATTGTTTTTCATTAATTAATAAAGTTTTTTTAAATTCAATGCTCTGAACTACAAAATCTTTATCAAACTTTATAAAGGCGGAAATAGTCGGCCTTCTTTTATCTTCGTTTAATGAAAATAAATCCGAAGATAAAATTTTTGGAAAAATAGTAGCAATACATTTTTCATTTTCATACAAAGCTTCTACTTTTTTTCTCGCCTCAATATCTAATTGACTCCCGTGTTCTATTTGGGATCCTACATCAGCAATGCTAATAGTAACATCGTAACCATCCTCCTTTTTTTCAATCCAGAAAGCATCATCAATTTCCTCAGCGCCTTGAGGATCAATAGAAATCCCCTTCACAATTTCACGATCAACATGAGCTTGATTTTGCTCTCTTACCCATAAATCATAAGCCTCCTGATAAGCTGCTGCGCTAAACTGTTCCAAGAGAAAAAATTATATTCTAAAAACAAGGTTAAATTTATAACATAAAAGAAAAATAAATCAAATATTTTTCTAATTATTCCAACCATCCGTTTTATAAAATAAATTTTTCTCTCTTTCCTTCTTAAACTCCTTAATTTGTTTTAGCCTTTCCAATAAAAATCCCAAATCATCGATTCCTTTTAAAATACACTCCTTAGTGAATTCATCAAAAATAAATTTAACTTTTTCATTTCCAACTTCAATAATTTGATTTTTTAAATCTACAAAAATCATCAAATTTTCCTTTGCTGCTTTGTCTAACAAATTTTTTACTTTTTCCCTCTCTAATTCAATCAAAACCAATCCGTTTTTAGCGCTGTTTGACTTAAAAATATCCGCGAAACTTGGCGCGATTATAACTTTAATTCCGTATTCAACCAAAGCCCAAGCCGCGTGTTCGCGGCTCGATCCGCAGCCAAAATTTTCATCAGCAATAATAATTTTAGCGTTTATATATTTTTTTAAATTTAATGGAAAATTTTTATCATTTTCCCTTAATCTTTGAAATAAATTTTCCCCAAAACCTTCTTTTGTAACCCGTGTCAAAAATTGAGCCGGAATAATCATGTCCGTATCAATATTTTTTAAAGGAATGGGAATCGCTATAGATTTAAATGCTTTAAAAGCTCTCATAAAAATTTTTTAGGATTTGTAATTTTACCTTCAATAGCCGAAGCGCTAACTAAAGCCGGACTCGCCAAATGTGTAATACTACCCGTTCCCTGCCTGCCCACAAAATTGCGATTCGTCGAACTGATACACCTCTTTCCACTCGGAACTTTATCATCATTCATTCCAAGACACATGCTACAACCAGGCATACGAAATTCCGCTCCAGCATCAATAAAAATTTTATACAAACCTTCTATTTTCGCTATGTCTCTTACTGCTTCCGAACCGGGAGTTATCAACATTTTTACATTTTTGTGTACCTTTCGACCTTTTAAAATATTCGCTGCAATCCTCAAATCCTCAATTCTTCCATTTGTACATGAGCCAATAAATGCGTAATCAATTGTAACTCCCTTAATATTTTGCCCTTCTTTTAATTTCGTGTAATCCAATGATTTCTCCGCAATATTTCTCGCAGATTCAGGCAAATCCTTAATATAAGGAATTTTCTCGCTGATTTTAATACATTGCTCCGGATTCGTCCCCCACGTTACCATTGGTTCTAAATCATCAACATTGATTTCAATTTCTTTATCATATTTACAATTTTTATCGCTTTGCAAACTCAACCAATATTTTTTTGCCCTTTCAAATTCTTCATTCTTGGGAGAGAAACTTCTCCCTTTTAAATATTCAATCGTAATCTCGTCAGGCCCGATCAAACCTGCTCTTGCCCCGCATTCTATACTCATATTACAAATTGTCATTCGCGCTTCCATACTCATATCTTTTATTGCTTCTCCCGTATATTCAATAATGTACGAGTTCGCCCCACCAACACCAATTTTCGCGATCAAAGCCAAAATCAAATCTTTAGAAAAAATTTCTTTTTTCATTTTACCTTTAAAATTAACCTTCATAGTTTTAGAAGGTTTTTGCAAAATGCAAGAAGTGGCCATAACATGCGAAACTTCAGTTGTCCCAATCCCAAACGCGATAGCGCCAAAAGCACCATGAGTAGAAGTATGACTGTCTCCGCAAACAATTGTCATACCGGGCTGAGTCAAGCCAAGTTCCGGTCCGACAACATGGACTATCCCCTGATTACCGCTATCCATATCATAAAAAGGAATATTATAGTCTTTAACATTTTTTCTTAAAGTTTCAATCTGCTTTTTTGCCATCTCGTCAAAAATTTCATGCCTGTTAAGTCGGGTTGGAATGGAATGATCAACCGTTGCCAAAGCCCTGTGAGGTTCAAAAAAATTTAATTTTCTCTCCCTTAAAACCGAAAATGCCTGAGCGGAAGTAACTTCATGAATCAAATGCAAATCAATTCCAAAAATCGCCGGCTTACCTTTCTCCTGTAAAACAACATGCTCATCCCAAATTTTTTCAATAATATTTTTCGCCACAAATATTTGATTAATGATTATCTATAGTTTAAAAAAAAAATAATTATTGTCAAAAATTTCTTGATACAAATGAATAAAATAGTTTAAAATAAAAATAATATTTAATCAAAAAATATGAAAAAATTAATTTTACTTGTGTCTTTGATTTTATTTACATCTGGTTGTACAAGCGTTAACTATGAAGCATTCGCCAAATGCCTTACCGATAAAGGAGTAATCATGTTCGGCTCCAAATACTGTGGGTATTGCCAGCAGCAAAGAGATATGTTTGGAGACGCGGCTCAATATTTAAATTATGTTGATTGCGCTGAAGAAAAAAATAAAAACAAATGCCAAGAATACAATATCAGCGGCACGCCTACATGGGTATTTGAAGATGACAGACGTTTGAAAGGATTACAGACTTTTGAAGAAATATCAAAAATCAGCGGATGCGAATTGCCTCAAGAAGACAATCAATAAATTATATTTTTAAAATTAACCAAAAAAAATGAAGAAAAACCCTATACCGCTAAAGAACTATTTTCTTATAGCCTTAATAGCCTGGTTCTTTTTTTCCGCCGGCTATATCGTTTTTAACCAATGGATAAAATTTCAAAACAATGTCGTGAAAAAAGCCTACGACGCCGGAGCGTCATACATGGTAAACCAAATGATCACAGAATCCGAAAAATGCAAACCAATGAAAATCTATAACGAAAAAAATTCAGTCGACCTCGTTTCCATGAAATGCCTCCAACAAAACAATGAAACCGCCAACCAACCTGCTGAAACTGCAGAACCTTCAACTGAAACACCGGTAGAAAATTAAAATTCCAAAAAAAAGCATCATTAAAAATTTAGGTTAAATAATAATTTTTCTAATTAATTGTTTTACCAACTAAACGCCATTTATCAATATTTTTTCCTTAAGACCAAAGCCAGCCCCGTGGTTATAGGTACAGCCAAAGTCAAAGCCAAACTGCCGCTCAAAGTGCGAATAATTTCCTCCGCGATAGGTTCTAAATTCAGTATCTCCGTAAAATGTGCGTCATAATCAAAAAATAACAGCATCAAAGGCAATGCCGAACCCGTATAAATCAAAATTATAGTATTCACCATCGAGGCAATATGATCTTTTCCCACGACCATGGCTCTTTTATACAATTCTTGAAAAGTGAGCTTAGGATTGGATTTTTTTAATTGTTCCACAATAGCAGCCTGAGCCACGGTAATATCATCCAAAACTCCCAAAATTCCAATCAACATTCCGGCTAAAAGAAGCCCTCTGAAATTAATTTTTTCAGCTGTAACTCCTTTCAAAAAAGATGCTTCTTCCGATGCCAAACCGGTTAAGTTGGCTAAATCAGAAAAAATTGAAGCTGCTAATCCGGCAATAATTAAAGTTATTAAAGTCGAGAATGCTGCAATCGAACTTTTTCTATTAAAACCATGCGCGGTGAAAAAAGTTGCCGGAATAATTAAAAAAGAGCTGATGATCGCGATTTTTATCGGATCCGCGCCTTCCAAAATTTGTGGCAAAGCGAATTTAAATAAAATTAAAAATGAAATCAACATCCCAAGTAAAGACCCCAGACCTTGCCATTTTGTGATTAGGATCACAACACCTAAAAAAATTAAAAAAAGCCAAAAAAGAATATTGGTCCTCAAAAAATCACTAATAAAATAATTTTTACTTTCCTGATCATAGTCAACCAAAACCTTATCTCCAACATTAAAATCCCTCTTATTTAAATAAAGTCTTTGATCTTCAGTAACAGAAATGGTTTGATCTTTTAAATTACCGCTTAATATTTTAATATCAATATCTTTGAAATCTTCTTTTTTTTCTGAAATTTGATTAATTACCCCTTTATAATTTCCGCTCCCGCTATCGAATTTACTGGCATAAAAATCAAAATAAAGATAAATACCAACAAAAACCAAAGTCAATAAAATCAGTAATTTATAAATTTTCATAAACAAAATTAATCATTTAATTCAATTTATAAAAAATCCATTCAAATAGCAAAAAATTTATTTTAAGAGTGTTGAATTAATCGCATAAAAAAAGCATTACAGAAGAGAAACTTGACAAATATAGAGTTATTTATTATAAAGAGTTCCTTTAATGATTATTTCGATATGGTAAAAACATCTGAACATTCAGAAAAAACAGATAAAAAAATCAGAATTTACTCTTCAAACGTTTATCAAGAATCTGGAAAAGTGCGAACCTTGCCGATTGGGGACAAAAACATTCAGATAAAATTTACAGTGCTACTTTCTGATGGCTGGAAAGCTTTTGTTATAGACGATGAAAATGAAAAAATTGCTCTGATTGATAATAATTCAAAAACAATAGTCTGCAATGAAGGTGAGCTGGAAATAAACTATTTAACTGATGAAGTTGATAGCTTTACTATAAGTGATTTTGAAGATCCGGTTCAGACAACTCAAGGATTTCGAATAATAAGTCTGCCATCGCCGGATTGCGCTGCCCCGGGTACGGATTTTAGAAGCAGATATTGCAAGATTATAAAAGGAGCTGATAGAAAAACTACGGAAGATCAAATTTTAATTTTACGAGCAAAAATAGATAGCATAATACCTACCGCCTCGAAAGAATTCGTTTACACCGGTACGGATTCCGGACATGGAAAATCATACTCGCGGCCCAATTCCAATCCTACAATGAAAGATTACCCTCGAGAGGAAGAAAGAATAAAAAAGGAAAGTTATAATGCTGCCGAAAAACAAAAACCGCATTTGGATATTTCAGATCTGCAAAATAAATTAAAACAAATTGTTTATGTCTTTGAAACTGACATTCTGGAAAAGAGAATCAGTCATTTTGATACGGAGAAACAAGCTGAATTATTACAAACAAGAAATGTAGTAAGGGAATTTTTCGCGAAATGGCAAATATTGGAAAGAATAAATAATTTGATAAAATATAGGAATCTATGCGAAACATTAAAAGACAAAGATGAACCTGCCAAATATGAAGGATTAAATGCTCTTCTCACTCAGTTTGAATACTTTCATACTAGAGTAATAAATGAAATATTTAAGATAATTTCGCTCTTAAGAGAGTCTATCGGTTCAGAGGAATTGGATCAAATTCTGAATAAACGTTATAAAATGCTGGGAAATGAATCTCGAGCAAGAGAGATCCCTCTTTATGAAAAAATAGATGATCTTTCCGGACTGGAAGAGGCGTTTAGAGAATTGAAAATTCCGGAAAAAGAAAAATACTCCGGCAATTTGGATATGATGATGCCAATGGCTTCAACATTATCACCAAATGAAAACACTGATAATTCTTCATTATTAAAACAGCCTCATCTCATCTTCGATAAAAATCACGGATTTTTAGTGGATTTTATGGAAAAAAATTTTAATATACGGGGAATAAGACTTAAAGAGGATAGTTATATTTTAATAATGCTGGATGATTTATTATCAAAAATTTTATACAAAATAAATTTTTCCAATGAAGATCCTCGAAATTGGATTGTTAGAAATTTAGGATCAACAGAACTTACAGAAGCGCGAAAAAATAAATCTGAAAAAGAGTTTGCTCAAGAAGCATCAATATTAATTAACTCCTGTAGTTACTTGGATGATTATAATAAACTTTTAGATCATATTAAAGAATTGGAAGACCATCAAAATAAAGATCAGACCATACTTACGCAAATTTCCAAATCAGCGCAAACGTTGATTATTCAAAAAGAATTAAAAGAAAAAACGAAAAAAAATATAGAATTATACCAATCAAAAATCTACAAAAGAAAAGAAGAAATTACAAAAGCAAGAGAATTACGTAAAGAATATGAAAGCCGGATTAGAGAACAAATAATGATTCGACTGACCAATGCCTTATTTGATTGCGAAGAGGGAGAAGCTAAGCCTGAATTAAAGCCTGAATTAGGTAAAGATTTATCAAATTTGATAAACTCCGGTAAAAGTTTAGAACAAAATTTAAAGCTTGATGTAAACATCGAAGAATAATAAATATTTTTCATCAATTTTCATCATGGAAAAATTAATAAAAAAATGGCTTGATCAGCCATTACTCCGTATTGGAGCTGTACTTATAGCGAAGTTCGGACTTATTTTAAGGAATCTGGAGGCTAGCCTCCAGAGAAAATTTGGATAAGGAGCGGACGGCCAAAATTCCCCCCTCAAACTCCCCCCTTTTGGCCGTCCGCAGTTTGTTTGATATTGCGCGCCGCCCGCCCCCGCCTCGGGCGGCGCGACTAAAAAGGCCGGAAGAAAAAGAGCCGAAAAAGTGGGGCGTGTTGAATTTCTGATAGCTCAAACAACAATTTTTATCTATAATCAATCCTGAATTGCTTATTATCACAAATGCATGTCAAACCATCATAATGAAGCCCAAACACGCCAACAAATTATTGACAAACGCCTCCTAAAGGCTGGTTGGGACGTAAAAAATCTTACTCAAGTTACCTCCGAACTGAACATTTGGGTCGGCTTGCCGGAAGGAATAAAAGAACCGGAAAACGAATATCAGGGTTTCCAGTTTGCCGATTATGCTTTGCTTGGAGAAGATGGCTATCCATTGGCTGTCGTGGAGGCAAAAAAGACTTCAAAAGATGCAAGGATAGGACAAGAGCAGGCAAAACAATATGCAGAAAATATTCAAAAGAATAATCCCGGCAGAGATATGCCATTCGTTTTCTATACCAATGGAAACGATATTTATTTTTGGGATACTGAAAAATATCCACCACGAAAAATTCACGGATTTCCTACCAGAAAAGATTTGGAACGAATGCTCTTTTTGAGAAAAAATGAAAAACCTCTCTCGCAAGAGCTAATCAATAGAGATATTTCAGGAAGGCCATATCAGATTGAGGCAATCCGAAGTGTTTTTGAAAGTATTGAGAAACAGAAACGAAAATTCCTACTCGTAATGGCGACCGGAACAGGAAAAACAAGGACATGTGTTTCAATGTTGGATGTTTTGATGAGAACAAACCGAGTGCAAAGAGTACTTTTTCTAGTAGATAGAATTGCTCTGCGAAATCAGGCATTGGATGCCTTCAAGGAATTTTTACCGAACGCACCAATTTGGCCCAAAATAGGGGAAAAAGAAATTGCTACAGACCGTAGAGTTTACGCGGCAACCTATCCGACAATGCTAAACATTATTCAAGATAAAAATTGCCCTCTTAGTCCTCATTTTTTCGACATGATTGTGGCTGATGAAAGTCATCGGTCAATTTACAATGTCTACAAAAACATTTTCGACTATTTCGACTCAATCCAGCTTGGCTTAACAGCAACCCCAAAAGACGCAATTGAACACAATACTTTTAACCTTTTTGAGTGTGAAGATGGAATGCCAACGTATGCCTACACTTACGAACAAGCCGTAAATAACAAGCCGCCATTTTTATCCGATTTTGAAGTCTTGAGAATTCGCACCAAATTTCAAAAAGAAGGAATTCGAAAAAATAATATATCCATTAAAGAACAGCAGTCTTTACTTGCAGATGGCAAAGAGCCGGAGGAGATCAATTTTGAAGGTACAGACCTTGAAAAGAAAGTTACGAATAAAGGAACAAATGCTCTCATAGTTCAAGAATTTATGGAAGAGTGCATCAAAGATGAAAGTGGAACATTACCGGGAAAAACGATCTTTTTTGCAATGACAATGAAACACGCCCGCAGGCTTCAAGAAGTTTTTGACAACCTGTTTCCTGAGCACAAAGGCAATCTTTCAAAGGTAATTGTTTCAGATGATCCGAGAGTTTATGGGAAAGGCGGACTATTAGACCAGTTTACAAATAAAGATATGCCGCGAGTTGCAATTAGCGTAGATATGCTCGATACGGGAATTGATGTTCGTGAGCTTGTGAATCTTGTTTTTGCAAAACCGGTTTTTTCTTATACGAAGTTTTGGCAGATGATTGGGCGCGGAACTCGCTTATTGGAACCAACAAAAATGAAACCGTGGTGCAAAGAAAAAGACAAGTTTTTGATTATGGATTGTTGGAATAACTTTGAATATTTTCAGATGAATCCGGAGGGAAAGGTAGATAAACCATCAAAACCGATTACAGTTCGTCTTTTTGAAACAAAACTGGAAAAACTCGAATTGGCTCAAACGCAGGGAGAAGATGAAATAGTGAAAGAAACAGTTACAAAATTGCAGAATGACATTGAAAAACTTCCTGAAAATAACGTGGTTGTTTTGGATGCAAAAAGTAAGCTCGATAAACTCACCGATACCTTCTGGCAAAAGCTTGATGAAAACAAAAAAGAATATTTGTGGCGAGAAATTGCCCCGCTGATGAGAACAAGAACAGGTGAAGATTACAAAGCAATGAGTTTTGAGATTAAAGTAATGGAGTATTCGATAGCAAAAATGCAGGAGGATGAGAAAAACGAAAAAAGAGCTTCGACAATAGAGGCGGCGATTATTGAGATGGTTGAAGACTTACCGATTTCAGTAAATATTGTGGCAGCTCAATTGCAACTTATCGGCGAAATTACGAATGACAATTATTTACGAAATGCAGACGAGAAAGACCTGGAAGTACTCATCACAAATATTGCACCTCTGATGAAATATCGTGAAGAAGGAATCAAACCGGATCAAGATTCCTTTAACCTCCGCGACCTGACAGTGGAAAAAGAATACATTGAATTTGGCCCTGCAAATGAGCGCGTAACTATTCAGAAATATAGAGAAAAAGTTGAGGCATTAGTAAAAAAACTCGAAGAAGAAAATGAAATTTTACAAAAAATCAAACAAGGTGAAGGCCTGGATGAGGAAGAAATTGAAGAATTGGCCGATACTTTGGCCTCATATGACCCTTATCCAACAGAAGAAAATCTGCAAAAAGCCTATGATGCCAGACAAGTACATTTTCTTGATCTAATTCGCTACATTATGGGAATTGGTGGCCTGCTGACATTTAGCGACAAAGTTTCAGAAGCCTTTGCCGAATTTATCGCTGAACACAATACCCTCACAGTTAAACAAATCCAATTTCTGCATACATTACAAACCTTCATTGTTGAAAATGGAGAATTAACGAAGAGAGACCTTGTGCGCGAGCCATTTACCAAACTGCACGCACGAGGATTTTTGGGCTTATTCAATAAACAAATGCAGGAAGAGATTTTAAAATTTACTGACAAAATACTACAACATGCTTAATGCAAAACTGAAATCATCAATCGAGCGACTCTGGGATAGATTTTGGAGCGGAGGTATTTCGAATCCGCTAACCGCCATCGAGCAAATCTCCTATTTGCTTTTCATGAAACGGATTGACGAGCTTGATCTTAAAAAACAACAAGACGCGGAATTTACCGGTGAAAAATTTGTCTCCTTTTTCAATCACGAAAATCAGGATTGCCGATGGAGTCATTTTCGCCACATGGAAGGCGGAGAAATGCTTACTCACATGCAGATAAAAGCATTCCCATTTCTAAAAAGCCTCGATAAAGAAAAAAGCCCATTTGCCAAGCACATGGGGAATGCTGTTTTTATCATCTCCAAACCTTCTTTACTAGTTGAAGCCGTGACAATCATTGATGAAATTTTTGAGGAAATATCAAGGCAGGAAGAAGACGGCCAAGGTTTTCAGGATACGCAAGGAGACCTTTATGAATACTTGCTTTCAGAAATGTCCAGCGCGGGTAAACTTGGTCAATTCCGTACACCTCGCCACATCATCCAGCTTATTTGCGAACTGGTAAATCCAAAACTTGGTGATAGTATTTGTGATCCCGCTTGTGGAACAGGTGGATTTTTGCTTGGAGCCTATCATCACATTTTGACTCAATACACCAGCAAGGAGCACCAGAAAACCGATGAAAACGGATTAACACGAGGCATTGTGGGAGATAAACTCACCGATGAAAGACAATGGGCGCAACTCAAAGAAAAAACTTTCTATGGCTACGACATTGACGAAAGCATGGTGCGAATCGGCCTAATGAACTTGATGATGCACGGAATCGCTCACCCGAATATTGAACAAAAAGACACGCTTTCCAAAAAATACGATCAGGACAACAACTTTGATGTCATCATTGCCAATCCACCATTCAAAGGAAGCATAGATAAAGGGGATATAAATGAATCACTCTCACTACCAACAACAAAAACCGAACTGCTTTTTATAAACAGAATCATTAAGTCGCTCAAAATCGGAGGACGTGCAGGGGTGATTGTGCCGGACGGTGTTTTGTTTGGTTCAAGTAATGCCCACAAAATGGCCCGCAAAATGTTGATTGAAGATTGTGAGCTGCAAGGCATTGTTTCCATGCCGAGCGGTGTGTTTAAACCCTATGCGGGAGTAAGTACAGCTATTTTGGTTTTTGTGAAAGGCGGCGAAACTGAAAAAGTCTGGTTCTATGACATGCAAGCCGATGGCTATAGCCTCGATGATAAAAGAAGCAAAATCAAAGAGAATGATTTGCCCGATATTGTGGCGAAATGGAAAGAACGCAAAATAGATCATGAAAACAAGCGTGGCGATAAGAGCTTTTTTGTAGACCGCAAAGAGATTGAGAAAAACGATTTTGATTTAAGCATCAATCGATATAGAGAAGTGGCTTACGAAGCGGTGGAGTATGAGAATCCAAAGGTGATTTTGGCGAAGATTGAGGAGTTAGAGGGAGAGATTATGGAAGGGATTAAGGATTTAAAAACGGCAATATGATTGATATAAAAACAATTAATGAACTCGGACAAATTATTCGCGGCGTCACTTACAAGCCAAGCGATGCGTCAACTAAATTTATTGAAGACTATATTCCAGTTCTAAGAGCCGGAAATATCAAAAATGGAAGAATCATTTTTAGTGATTTTGTCTATGTGAAGCCGGAGAGAATTAAAGACATTCAGAGGATTCAAAAGGGAGATGTTGTAATAGCTGCCTCCACGGGTAGTAAAAAAGTCATTGGAAAGGCCGCCCAAATAGACGAAAATTGGGATGGTAGTTTTGGTGGATTTTGTATTGCATTTAGACCAAATATCAAACTAATAGACCCAAAATATTTTGGGTATTTCTTTCAATCAAAATTCTATAGAAAAAAAATTTCTCATATGTCCTCGGGCGCAAATATAAACAACCTGAAGAAAGATCATTTTGATAGATTGAAAATCCCACTACCTGCCCTTGAAGACCAAAAACGCATTGCGAAAATCCTTGATAAGGCAGACGCTCTTCGTCAAAAACGAAAACAAGAAATCGGGCTTTTGGATGATTACTTGAAGTCGGTGTTTTTGGAGATGTTTGGGGATCCAAAAATAAATCCTAAAGAATTTCCATTAGTTGAACTTCAAGAATTGTATATAGACAAAAAAAACGGAACTAAATGTGGTCCGTTTGGAAGTGCTTTAAAGAAAGGAGAATTTGTTAATGACGGAATACCTGTTTGGAACATGGATAATATTTCCACAACAGGACAAATGGTCATGCCATTTCGGATGTGGATCACACCCGAAAAATACAGTTCACTTGAAGCTTATTCCGTAATTGATGGTGATGTAATAATTTCTCGTGCCGGGACGGTAGGGAAAATGTGCGTAGCTAAGACAGACGAGGGGAAATCCATAATTAGTACAAATTTAATACGAGTTAGGCTTGGAGAAAAATTATTGCCGTTATATTTCGTTTCATTGATGAATTATTGCAAAACAAGATTGGGAAGATTAAAAACAGGAGCTGACGGAGCATTCACACACATGAGTACAGGTGTTTTAGATAATCTTACTTTTCCATATCCTCCTTTAGATCTTCAAAACAAGTTTGCCAAGAATACTGCATTGGTTGAATCCATAAAGCAAAAAATGATAATTCAGGCTGAAGAATTGGACAATCAATTTCAGGCTTTAATGCAAAAAGTATTTCAAAATTCGCAATGAAAAAACGCTTTACAACAAATACAATAAATTTCTTAACAGTGCTGAAAGCATTTTCTTTGGGTTTGATACTCGCAGAAACATTTTTTTTGTCAGTAATTATTGGTGAAAAGTTTGTTAAACTAGCTGAATTTCATAAGCAAGAAAACTGGATTTGGTGGCTAGCTATCTGCTATGTTTTCGCATTATTGTTTTTGTTATTGAGGAAAGATTTTTGGAAGAAACTGTGGCTAATGGTTTTAAGTTGGCGTTTTGATTTGTTGATACTTCTTACGGTAGGCATTTACTTCATGTACGTTTTTCAAGGGCATATAAACGAAAGCTTATCGAGTTGGATAGAGATGCTTTCGTGGCAAGGATTAAAGGTAATTTTGTTACTTCCATTTTTTGTGATATTGGCGCAGGTGGTTAGATTGATACAAACTAAACTCTTCCTAAAGGAAGACCCAGATTCATTATTCATAAGTGATAAAGAAGGTCAAAACAAAAAAGATGATGGTCTAGGATTTTTAGATCAAGCAGAGCAATTTGCAGAAAGTGTATTCAATCAAGGCTCATCAGAGAGTCTGGTTTTCGGTATTGATGCACCGTGGGGCACTGGAAAGTCAACTTTTGTTAATCTTTGTAAAGAGTCTTGGGAGGAAAAACATAAAAGTGAAATGATTGTTTATTCTTTTGACCCTTTAAGATACGAAAATCAAGACAATTTGCTAGAAAAATTTATAAATGGATTGATAGGAGAAATTAAAAACCATGTATTTGCGCCTGAAATTGAGTCGCTGCTTTCGAAATATGAAAAGTACTTAAAAAATTCTAAAGCATCTTTTTCATTTTTTGGTTTAAGCTTCGATATCCCTTTAGGTGGTGATTCCCTTGATGATATTTTTGGAAGGCTGGAAACTGTTTTATCAAAGCTCGACAAGAAAATCATAGTTGTTGTCGATGATTTAGACCGGTTAAATTTCAATTCAATAAAAGAAGTCCTCTTTGTTATTAAAAAGTCATTTACGCTACCGAACATTTCCTACGTTCTTTGCTATGATACGGAAAATATTTCAGCACTCGAAAAAAAAACCTTTGATACAGAAAAAATCATCGAGTTTCTAGAGAAGTTTGTGAACGTAAAAACCAGCATCTTTCTCGATAACAAGAAACTTGTTGAGTATTTCACTGAAAATAAAAACGAGTCGCTATCCAGGAATAGACTAGCTGATCCTGACTTAGTTTCTAAAGCTGTCGATGGCCTTAAGGATATTTTAAAGGCCGAGGATTCTCACAATTATTTGCCATTTATCGGTGATGCCAGAAAAATTAAAAGACTTATTAATACAGTTTTATTGCTTGAAGTAGAGAAAACCGATTTTGATAATACCGATTTTGACAAGCAGGATTTAATCCTACTTTTGTTAATTTACATTAACTATCCCAACATTTTTCGTAAGATATACAACACTGAGACCCAGGGCAAAAATGGCTTCTTTTCTGTAAAATATGAATATACTAACAGTCAAGGAACATATAAGAATTCAGATGAATACGAAAAATATTTACAAACCTTAACAGCTGAGAATCAAAAATTCATTCTAAACAAAATATTTAATGCTAAGGACAGGTTTAAGCTTTCAGATGGTGGATTTGTTACAAACCAAATTACACGCGATATGGAAACCTCTTATGCCTGTTTTAATGGCTCACTTTGGAGCGCTGGAGGGAGAAACCTAGAAGATTATCTCTATCTCATAACCAAAATGAGCCGACCTTCAAAAACCGGACATTACAAATTTTATGTCAACCAAAAGGATAGAATCCTATCAGGAGAAAGCCTGGAAGATGTACTAAAAGAAGAAACATTCTCTGTTGAAAATAATGAAACTAGCCATGAACAATTGTGGAGAGTTTTGGTTAATACTCCAAGCCAAGAGTATACACCTGAAAAATCTGATAAAGTCATAAAATATGCAATTCAAAATCTTCCAAAACATTCTTTATTAGAAATAGAAAGTCTAGGTATTGGATTCCGCAATACGTTGATTTTCTTCATCATTAAACTACTAGATCAAGTTGGTTGGACTGATGAAAGTGGCAAACATTCTCCTCGGAATACTGAAGAAAATGTCATAAAGATTGCTGATTGGATTTTTGGCGAGAATGACCATGCAGGCGAGAGTATTTTAGAAATTTTGGTACATGAGGACAGGGGTATTGCCGGATTGTATGATTTGCTCCTTTTTAGATTGAGATGTTCATCTGATAGAGGTGGCGATATTTTTAATCTATCAAGAGCCTTATCCAAACATGGGGACCCCAACGCACCTACAGAAGGTAGTGTCAAAAACATTGTTATAGAGGAAATGCGTGAAATATCACAAAAAGTATTTCAAATTTTCAAGGAACAATATATTGATACGGGAAAGAATATTTTTGATGAGATAGATAGGCTGACTTTAGAGGCTGTTTGTGGAGATTACTTAACTTATGTTAATTCAAAAGTAGCTTCCGGAGAAATTGAGGATATTGAAAAATTTCTTTCTTCACTAAAATCGAGGCTCAAATCTTTCATTATTTATCAATTGGGGAATTCGATCATCAATCATGGTATTGGATGTGGTTATTATGATATGGAAGGCAAGGAAGACAAAGGAGGGATACACACGGCAGTCAACGAGTATTTGTTTAGCGTTTGCTTTGATCCCCAAAAAAACGAAAACAATTATCAGCACTTCTTAGATTACTTGCTAATCAATTTGGCCCATACATATGGGGCTACTCATGAATCGGATTACATACCTCATATAAATGAATTTACGAAAGTATTGGATAAAGAAAAACTTATAGATTATTGGAAAACAAATGCTGAAGCAATCAAAGGCAAGAACTACAATACTCAAGAAAGACAAATAGTTACTGCAAATTATGTGGCAAATTATAAGGATGATCTTGAGGCCACGTTCAAAGTACTTGACGAATTAATTTCTATTGAAGATTAACCCCATGAACCAACCCACCTTCACCATCCAAGACATCAAATATTCCGTTAATTCGTCCATGTTCGAGCGGGCGCAAAAACTCTACGAATCCGGAAAAGTTCAGAAAATCAGCGAAACTCCTCACGGATATGAGGCAACTGTCCAAGGTTCCTCTCCCTATCATGTAAGCCTTTCACGAAAGCACATTGATCACGGCTATTGTGATTGCTACATGGGACAAAATGACGAACTTTGCAAACACATGCTGGCGCTGGGGTTGGCTGTTTTACATCTGTCCGGAAAAACCAAAGAAACAAAAGAAGAATCACCCGACAATCCGGATGCCGTTAAGCAACTGGTGGCAGCAGGTATGCGAAAAATCAAGCCGTACAACGGCCCCTCAAAAATTTGGTTTAGCTATCAACGCGAGCTTGATGTTGGCTCGGGAATGATTGAAGCGGCGATTAAAAATCTTTCGGCAAATAAGGAAAACGCAAAATATCTTTGGTCGCTTGTTTTAAAATTGAGCAAAAAACTGGCAAATGGTGGCGTGGATGATTCCGATGGAACTGTTGGGGGTTGTATTATTTCACTCGTGGTGCAATGTGGAAAATACGCCAAGGAAAAGCCTGAGCTTAAGGCTTTGGTGATGAAGTTCGCAGAGGATGATACCGGTTTTGGATTTGAGGATGAGTTAAAAGGACAACTTGAATAATGCGGATTCACCTAAAAACCCTCCCCAACTCCTCCACTAATAAATGAACAGCAGTAGAAGGATTGTTTCCAACCGCCCCCATTTTATAAAGCTTCTTAGCATTTGTAATAGCCTTCTCTTGATATGGAAATAGAGGATCAAATATAGATTTCATGTTTTTCTCGTACTTCCCCAAGCCTTTATCTTTGAAATGTTTTGCAAGCTTCTTGTGATAGTCCGTCCGAGGAATAGCAGAATTATATAATCCAAAATGGCACAAAAACCAAAATTCAAAGCACTCATTACTCCAGGCAACCTTTAAACCATTTACCTCTGCTAATTTCAAGGCATCACAAAATTTATTCTCATTGTCACTCCAATAATTATCGACATCAAACACAAGCCAAATTTGATCGTTGTCTTCCTCGGAGAATTTTCCTTTTTGCTGTTCTTCCTCTTTGAATTTGATGGCAGCTTCAATGAAACTCCACGGTGCCTTTTTGAGAAATTCATTCCTGTATCTAACAAGAATATTATGAGCTTTTAAATGATCTTTAAAGTCTTGAAAATATTGTGGTTCAGCCAGTTCACCATTGCATAGTATGTAAATCCGCGGTTTCATTCCTATTTTTTTCATTCCCATTGATTTTCGTTAGATTTTATATAGGGCAGAGCGCCATAACGTCCTTCAAAGTACCGTTTACGGTAGCTCAAATCTTTTCTTTCGCCCAGATTACTTAGTGAAAAAAGATTGGAAGCGCCATATTTATCTTTTTCTACAAAAAATATTTGGTCACGTCGTAAAATTTCATTATCCAGCAAGCTTGAATCGTGAGTTGTGAAAATTAGCTGTGCATTTTTAGGATTCTTTTTCTTGGAGTTAAAGGTTTGCACTATATATCTGCAAAGAACAGGATGCAGGCTTGAATCCAATTCATCAATAAACAATGTTTTACCCTCTTTCAAGGCATTGAGAAACAAAGCGGCAAAGCCAAACATTTGTTTTGTTCCTCCGGACTCCTGATTCATAAAATCAAATGGCACTTTTTCGACGACCTTGCCCTTATCATCATATTTCGTATGGATGGTAGAAACTTTTCTATGTACAAACTTATTGCTGCCTGTAGTAGCAAGATCAATCCATTGTCGAGGTATTTGAGGAGGAAAAGAATTCGCAAACTCATCTTTATCCACTTCTTTCTGTTCCAATTGAAACTCCTCAATATTAAAATCAGCCTCTTGAAGAAAGCTCAACATTTCATCTTCGTGCTTTGAATAGTGACTAAATCCATAGTTCAAAATTAAGTCTCTATTTTCTGCAGGATAAACATTGATTTTTTTAATCTCTTCAATGACTTCATTGGAAATTGCTCCGTTATTAGCGGCAAGTAAACTCAAGAAAAGTACGTTTGACCTAGTTTGTTTTTCAAGAGCAGCCGTTGCTTCTTTAAAATGACGTTTATTTGAGTTTATTTCATTACCAATACGATCAAAAAGAGTCTTTTTTTGAGGATACTGGTGCAACCACTCTCTTGAAACTTTTGATTGAGATACTTCAAAACCGTAAACATATTTTTTATCTTTCGCGACTAATTCGATCTCAAAAAATGATGGCTCATTTTCAGTTTTGCTGTTTAAAAGAAACGGAACAGTCGGTATTTTATTACTTAAAGCATTTGCATAGCTGGTTACTATGAAATTATGGAAGAAGACGAAAGTTTTTGAGAAATTTGATTTCCCTGAAGCATTAGCACCATAAACTACTGCGCTTTTAAGTAATTCCTCATCTTGAATTTTAAAGAAGGATTCTTTATGTGAATCATCATTTGAATCTCTTTCGAGAGAGAATTTCACCTCATCCTTAAAAGAGAGGAAGTTTTTGAATGTAAATGTTTTGATCATAGTGATTGAAGTTAATATTACTTCACTTCCTATTTTACACAAATAAATGCAAATTGCAAGCCCTTTTGTGATTTTTCCACAATTGACTTGATAATTTGCAGAAAAGTGCTAAAATTTGGATTGCCTGAGTGATCATCGGGTTGGTGCATTCTGATCAAATGCTCCTCGTAATGAGAGCAACGGCCATTACGTGCGATGGTAAGATCGATTACCAGAGAATCTAATTCCCGTTGTTCTAATCAGTAAAAAGCTTATGCGAACCTTAAAACCGGGCAAAAAAGCACCATTTTCAGGTCAGTACGTTATGGTCGGTCCTCGCGGAGGACATACCGGCATTGAACGTACAGTTGTCAAAGGAGAGCCATTACCGCCAACATTGAGTGCAGGTCAAGTCTACAAAATTGTAGATAAAACCAAAACTCGCTAGGTAAGACTCACCAGAATGAATCGCCCCGTTACTAGTGCGGGGCTTTTCTATATTCAACTTTACAGTAGAGTAAAAAATTCTCATATAAAAAAATAATACGCCCCACTTTTTCGGCTCTTTTTCTTCCGGCCTTTTTAGTCGCGTCGCTCGAGGCGGGGGCGGGCGGCTTACACAATCTGCCACAACTTGCGGACGGCCAAAAGGGGGGAGTCTGAGGGGGGAATTTTGGCCGTCCGCTCCTTATCCAAATTTTTTCTGGAGGCTAGCCTCCAGATTCCTTAAAATAAGTCCGAACTTCGCAAAATTCCGTATTGGAGCGGGTGATGGGAATCGAACCCACCTCCACAGCTTGGAAGGCTGTTATAATAGCCACTATACGACACCCGCAAACCTGTAATTTAATTTCAAACCTTTATAATTCTACTCAAAATTAAAATATAAGCAATATTTTTTTAAAAAAATGATATAAAAATTATTGGATCATAATAGAAAAAGAAGATAAAGTGGAAACGTAATCCGTAATAAATATCCTAATAGAATAAAAATTCCATTTACGAATTACGAATTTCGTTTCCTGCCCTATGATCAAAACAACCCCCCTCACCATCTTCACCGACGGCTCCTCTCTCGGCAATCCCGGCCCCGGCGGTTACGGTGTTGTAATTCTCGAATCAGATAATAAAATTGAACTTTCAGGAGGTGAAGCCGCCACCACCAATAACCGCATGGAAATGAAAGCCATTATTGAGGCTCTGAAATGGGTAAAAAATAATAATAAACAAAACACTCCGATTATCCTTCATTCAGATTCCCAATTATTAATCAACTTTTTAACTCAAAACTGGAAACGCAAAAAAAACTTGGATCTTTGGCAAGAGTTAGATATGGCAAAGCAAGGCTTAAACATTGATTTTCAATGGATTAAAGCTCACGCCGGCAAAGAACATAATGAAAGATGCGACCAATTGGCAAAAGCGCAGGCTTTAAAATTAAATGCACAAGTCCTGCTTGGCCGGAATGAAATCACCTCAAATCCAAAAAAACAAATGGATTTATTTTCTAATTTTGCAGATAAAGAAGGGGATTATCATTGCCAAAATTGCGATAAAAAAGTCCCGGGAATTTTAGGATTACTGTCGGATTCAAAATTAATCAGAGTAGATTGCTCAAATTGTGAAAAGTTTATAAAATTTGCACCATTGACGGATGAAAACAAAAAATTAGCAAAAAACAGAATTCTTATTTCAGAAAAAGAGCTTCAGAAACTAATGTCAGACAACCATTCAATCACTAAAAAAATCTGTCAAAAATTGAAATCTTTAACTTCTTTGGAAGCTAAAGAGTTTTTAAAAAAGCTTTTATAAAAAATTTCAATATAAAAAATCAATTCATAAGATAAATGTGCTTTACAATTATCTTATTTTTCGTCAATCAGAATTTGGGTTGTTTTGCTTTATTATCGTTGAGGGATACGCTGAAAAATGATAAAATTTAATAATTTAATAAAAAAAATGAAATTAATTAAATATCTTAAGTTAATACCTTTAGTTCTAATTTTAATTTTTACCTTGGGGATTATTTCTTCAAGCAAAAGTCAAATTGTCCCTCGCGCTAAAGTCGGAAAATTCATTGATTATCAAAAATATACCCTTTCCTCAAAATTAGTTTCAGATTTTACATTAAGAATTCCTTTAAATTATCCGGACACAAAAAAAGTTTATACATCAGAAATCAAACAGCCGAATTTTGAATTCAGTGCTTTAACAATGGAATGGGAAGAAAAAATACCGGAACTTACCAACGCCGAAATTCAAATTCGATTTTTAGAAAATGAAAATTGGACATCTTATTCTATAGTTGAACACGACCAAGATGGACGCACGACTCTTTCGCCTTTGGACAAAAAATACGCTTTTTTTGCCCTAAATAATGTCCAAGCGTTTCAATATCAAATAATTTTACAAACCAAAGATCCCAAAATTTCTCCTGAAATATCCAATCTGGAATTTACATATTTACGTTCCAAAAATAAAAAAGAGGAAATTAATCAAAAAAATGAAGGTAATTATAATTTTAAAATTGCGGGTCTGAATTTAGGCAAAGATAAACCACAAATAATTTCCCGTAAAGCTTGGGGCGCTGACGAGTCATTAAGAGTTTACAAAGGTGATCAAAACAAAAAGCCGATTGAATATTTATTAGCCTCGGACAAAGAATTCAAAGAAAAATATAAAGACGAATTACAATATGAAAAAATAATCGAAACAAATTCAAAAAACGAGCTTTTAACATGGCCTCTCGAATATCCTGCGGAAATTAAAAAAATTATTATCCACCACACAGCCACAACAAAAGATTTGGATAATCCCAAAGAAGCTATTCGGAATATTTACTATTATCATACAATAACTCGCGGATTTGGAGATATTGGATATAATTATGTGATTGATCAAACCGGAAAAATATACGAAGGACGCGCCGGAGGGCCAAGAGTTGTCGGAGGCCATACAGAAAGCTATAACCACGGCTCAGTAGGTATCGCGGTATTGGGAAATTTTGAAAACCAAGACCCGCCTTATCCGGTAACTAAATCATTGATTGAACTTCTTAATTATCTGACAAAAGAATACAAAATTTCACCCAACAAAAGTTCACAATTCAGAGGTGAAATGTTGCCAAATATAATTGGCCATCGCGATGCCGGCCAAACCTCTTGCCCGGGAATAAATTTATACCGAATGATTCCTGAAATCAGATCTATTCTTGCTAATTATAAATCCGAAACAAACAACTCCACTACCAATAAAGATTACAATTTTGAAGAGGCCACTGTTCGCCTGGTTCAAGGCATGAATCCGCAAACAAAAGAAAATATTAAAATAATTTTAAAAAATACCGGAACTAAAATCTGGGATAAAAACACATATTTGCTGGCTAACAAAAATCCTAAAAATAGCCAAATCGAATTTGTAAATAAGGAATCAACAAAAATAGCTTCATTAAAAGAAGAAAAAGTAGAACCCGGACAAAAAGGCCATTTTGAATTTGACATTCAAAGCGAGTTAAAATCCGGATTGGTAAACTTTGAATTAACCCCGATGATTAATGGAAATGTAAAAACCGATAAATATATATTATTGCCGATTTATGTCAAAGCGCCGATTTTAAGCTATAAAATAATCAGCATGGATTCACCGCCAAAAACAGTTAAAAAATCGCAAAAACTGAAAACCATAATTGAGCTTCAAAATACAGGCAATATAACATGGTATAAAGATGGAGAATATCCTTTTCGGTTAGGAACTGATGATCCAAAAGACCATCCATCGATTTTCGATTCGCAAAAGAATAATCGTTTGGGAATTATACAACAAGATAAAGTTGCGCCCGGAGAAATCGCCAAAATTGTGATAAATTATACAGCTCCAAGCCAACCCGGATCATATAAAGAATTGCTGACACCTGTAATCGACGGGATAAGTTGGCTTGATCATCAGGGAATTGTTTTGGAAGCAATGATTCAGGGCAATAAATATGCGGCTGAAATTACAGATACAGATAAAAACAATGAATTCACGCCATCGGAAAAGCGCCAAGTTTGGGTAAAAATCAAAAATACAGGAAACGCTAAATTATATAAAACCGGCCCGAATAAAGTAAAAATCAGTGTTTTAAAAAAGAAAAATATTATAGTCTCACCTGCGACATTGGACAAAGATATTAATCCCGGCGAAGAAGCATATCTTAAATTTTATATTACAGCACCGAAACCTGAGGGAGATTACTCGATTTTATTAACACCGATGACAAAAAACAACCGTCTCATTAAAAAAGCGATTAATTTTAAATTTAAAGTTACAAAAAATCCGGAAAATTCATATCAAGAAGAAAATGATATTACCGAAAAAGGCGGTCTAATCCGTATTAAATTAACCTACGAAGGAAATCCCGAAATTAGCGCGAATGGCGATTTTAAATTGGAAGTTGATAACCAAATCAAAGATTCTTATACAATTGATGATAAAGTTTCAATAGAATATCAAAATAATAAATATATTGTTAAACATGGAGATAAAGCCTTTGCTTTTGATAATTATCCCCGTTTTATTCCGAAAAAAAAATCAATTTTGCAAATCTATAACATGGATAGAAGGCCGTCATGGAATAAAACTCTGAATGATAATCAATTTCGTGGCAATCTTGAAGTCCGTTACGTAGATAATAAATTGGAAGTAATTAATGAATTGCCGCTTGAAGATTATCTAAATGGCTTAGGAGAAGTACCTAATGGCACACATATTGAAAAACATAAAACAATAATTGTCGCAGCGCGAACCTATGCTAAATTTTATATGGATAAAGGTGTCAAATTTCCCGGAAAACCATACCACGGCAGCGACGATCCTGCTATTTTTCAAAAATATGTTGGTTATAGCTTGGAAATAAGATCCCCAAACGTTGTTAAAGCAGCTGATGAAACACGCGGCGAAGTCGTAACATATAAAGGAGAACTCGTAAAAACCCCATATTTCAGCCAAAGCGATGGTAGGACCAGAAGCGCTGAAGAAGTATTCGGCTGGACAAACACCCCATATCTTATTTCTGTTCCTGATCCATATTGCGAAGGCCTGACATTAAAAGGCCACGGAGTAGGCTTAAGCGGCTGTGGCACCGATGCCGCCGCCAATAACGGCAAAACATACAAAGAAATACTCAAATATTACTACACAGGAATAGAAATAGAAAAAATTTATTAAAAAATACTTTTCGTAACCCGTAATCCGTAATATAAATTCTAGAAATTAAATTTACGATTTACGAATTACGGATTACGAATTACGGATTACGCATCTAAAATATAACAAAAACAAAAATGCACCTAAAAAAAATCCCCCACGAAACCATATCTACCCATAGACTCAGGTTAAAATTAAAATGTTTGCCATCAAAAGAATTAAGCCGAAATGAGCCGGATTACGAAAACTGCTCCCTGATTGCCAAAATATACAATACAGCAAATAAGTTAAAAAGTATCAAAATGAGGAAAGAAGAATTGATTCTTCACCAAACAGCAAAAATCTTTTTTGAATTCTTAAACCAACCTGAAAAAAGCACAATGGACAAAATCAAAGAATTATCAAAAAATTTGATAAATTCCGCAAAAATTTTAGACAAAAGAAATTTTAAAAGAAAAAATAAACTATAATTCCCTCTTCAAAACAACCACAAACTCGCCCTTAGGCTTATTCTTCTCAAATAAATTGATTAAATCACTGATTTTTCCACGGATGACTTCTTCATGCATTTTTGTCATTTCTCGGCAAACCGCAGCTTGAAAATCACCGGAAATTTCATAAATTTGTTTTAAAGTTTTGTAAATTCTATGAGGAGATTCAAAAAAAATAATTGTAAAATCTTGTTCTTTAAAAGATTTGATTAAAGTCTGTCTTCCTTTTTTTAAAGGCAAAAATCCTAAAAATAAAAATCTATGCATCGGAAAACCTGATAAAGTTAACGCCGCAATAGCTGCGCTTGCCCCCGGAACCGCGGAAATGGATATATTTTTCAAAATTGCCTCTTGTATAAGCGGATATCCCGGATCAGAAACTCCCGGAGTACCCGCGTCGGAAATTAAAGCTACATTTTTACCTTCTTCCAGCAATTTTATTATAAAATCCAGCTTTCCTCTGGAACTATGCGAATGAAAGCTGTTTAAAGGCGTTTTAATATCATATTCTTTTAATAATTTTCCCGAATGCCGCGTATCCTCGGCCACAATCAAATCCACGCTTTTAAGCACATCTAAAGCCCTCAAACTGATATCTTTTAAATTCCCGATTGGAGTGGAAACAATATAAAGCATAGAAAAGCTTAAAATAAACAAGTAGAGAATAAATTAATATCATTGAAGTTGCAAATACACAGGCTCCGCTAAATCAACCTTCTTGAATTTATTTAAATCCGCGCCGCCAAGAGCCTCTCCAAAACTTAATAATTTCTCTCTTAAAAAAAGTTCCGCGTTTTTTAAAATTTCCACATCTTTCTCCCTCAATTCACCTATAAACTTTCCCTTCAAATTAGAAATATCCCAAAGATCCACATCCAAATTGTTTAGGTTTTTATTTTTATCTCTCATAAAAACTTTGCTTTGACCCGAGGAAATTATTACTTTTTCCGCTAAATTACAAGTGTCTTTTAAGTTATAAAGATCAAATAAATTGATCTCGTAAATCGGAATATCCAATGTATAAGCCAAAGCATTAACGATTGTTATCCCGACTCTCAAACCTGTAAAACTTCCGGGTCCGCTAACTACGATTAACCCTTTTAGATCAGTAAATTTAATATTTTTGTCCGAGAAAAAATGTTTAATCGAAGGCAGTAAAATTTCTGATTCATTATTCTTGCTAAACCTGCTTTCTTCAAAAATTATCTTATATCCGTCAAAAATAACCCATTCAGTATAAATTGACGCAGTATTGATGGCTAAATACATAGATTGGTTGAAAAAATATTCATAATTAAATTTAATATGACAACCCTTCTAAATGCAAACATAAAAGCCTGATCACTCCCCATCTCTCGGCACAAAAATCATATTATCATTCCCGATTTGATGATAAGTCTCTTTAAAAATATCAGCTTTTAGGTGATCTTTTTTAGAAGAATTTTCATTAGGTATAAAAAATATACCAATTGTTATGCTTAATAGAAATATTACTAATGCGACAATAAAAATTTTATAATTTTGCTTCATTCAAGATAGTTGTTAAAATAGTAATCATGAGTACTTTTGTGACTACCTTCCTTAGTTTTATCAAGAATTTCAGTTATATCTTTTTGTCTTGATTAATAAATAATACAATGATTTGGCAAAAAAAGCAATACCAACTTTCTGCATAAAGCTTTAAGATAGGAGTGGAAATTTGCATGAACGTAAAAAAGATATTATAATAATTATTATAAGAAAAAATCTAATCCATTGATATGGAAACATTTTCAATTCTGCCTATCTTACAAAAAATACCTATTTTTCAGGATCTGAATGAACAGGACCATAAAGAAATCATTGATCGTATCACGCTGCAATATTTCCCGGCCAATACTATAATTTTTAGCGAAGGTGATCCCGGAGACAAAATGTATATAATTAAAACAGGACTCGTAAAAGTATTTAAAACGGAAAATAGTCAGGAAAAGGAATTGGCTATTTTGGGTGAAAACGAATTTTTTGGCGAAATGGCATTGATCTCTGAAGCTCCGCGCAACGCGTCAATCATTACATTGGAAGAATGTGAGTTATTTACTTTTTCAAAGCAAGACTTTCTCAAACTCACATCAACAAATCAGCATATGGCAACGATTATAAATGATGAATTTATAAAAAGAGTGAAAGAAAATCAAAAATATGATATTTAAGAAGAAGTGAAAAATAAAATTCATTATGATTTGCCTTTCGATTAAAATACATTCTTTTTTAGATGCTTTAAAATTAATTCGTAAAAATCAGAATAAAGCCGACTTTTTTGAAGTATGGTTGGATCAATTTAAAAAAATAGATTACAAAAAATTAAGAAATGCAACTCCCAAACCATTAATTGCTGTCTGTAAAGGAATAAGTGAGCTTGGTAATTTTAAAGGAAAGGAAGCAGATAGAGTTAAAATTTTAGAGAATGCTATAAAAAATAATTTTGATTACATTGATATAGACATTCATTTAAAAAAAGAGCTTATACAAAAGCTCATTAAAAATAAAGGAAATTCAAAAATAATTATTTCCTATCATAACTTTAAACAAACACCCTCTTTAAAAGTTTTATCCAAAATTTTTGAAAAAGCTGTTAAAATGAACGCGGATGTAATAAAAATAGCCACATTCGCTAATAAATATTCTGATAATTTGGTAATTTTTCAACTGATCGATAAAATAAAAAAGCAAAAAAAGAATCAAATAATCGCTCTATGCATGGGAGAAAAAGGAAAAATCAGCCGCATTATTGCTCCCAAACTAGGATCTCTATTGACTTTTATCCCCATCACCCCTAATAAATTAACAGCCCCCGGCCAACTAACCTTAAAAGAATATAAAATCTGCCATAAAATAATATACTGCTCCGCTTTAAAAAAATAGAATTCAAGCAGTATATCAGAATAAAACATTCCATTTACAGGTTACAGGTTACAGTTTTCAAATTTTCAATTACAAATTACCAACCACACTCATGAGCTTAAAAATCGGTATCGTCGGACTTCCAAATGTCGGCAAATCCACAATATTCAACGCACTGACAAGATCCCAGGCCGCCAAAGCCGCGAATTTCCCCTTTTGTACAATTGATCCGAATAAAGGCATAGTGGACGTACCTGATCCCAGACTTTATCAATTGGCGGATATTATTAAACCTGTTCAAGTAATCCATAATACAATTGAATTTGTAGATATTGCCGGTCTGGTAAAAGGCGCTTCTCAAGGAGAGGGACTTGGAAACCAATTTTTAAGCCATATCCGTGAATGTGATGCGATAGCGCAAGTAATTCGCTTTTTTGAAGATTCAGACATTATTCACGTTCATAATGAAATTGATCCTAAAAGAGATATTGAAATAATTGAATCTGAACTGATCTTAGCGGACTTGCAAACATTAGGAAAAAGAATCGATAAAGTCAGATCCCAAGCAAAATCCGGTGATAAAAAATTGGCGCATGATTTGGACGCGCTGACTTTCATTGAAAACGAATTGGGAAAAGGAATAAGAGCAATAAATATTAAATTAACAGATGAACAAAAAGAGCTGATTCAAGATCTTCATCTCCTGACAAATAAACCGCTTCTTTATATCGCAAACTTAAAAGAGCACGAAATTTCCTCATTTAACAAAGAAAATATTAAAAAACATTTAAATATCAGGGAACACGAAGATATAATTCCGATTTGCGCGAAATTGGAAGAAGATTTGGCGGGATTTGAAGAAGAAGAAGCAAAAGAACTTCTAAGCGAAGCAGGTCTTTCACAAACAGGATTGGAAGAAGTAATCCGAAGTTCTTATAAACTTCTGAATTTGGAAACATTTTTCACAGCCGGAGTAAAAGAAGTTCGCGCGTGGACAATTGAAAAAAACTCAAAAGCTCCTCAAGCAGCCGGAGTTATTCATACGGATTTTGAAAAGGGCTTCATAAAAGCCGAAGTCATTGGTTTTAATGATTATATTACAGCCGGAGGCGAATTAAAAGCCAAAGAAAAAGGATTGGCAAGACAAGAAGGCAAAGAGTACATAGTCAAAGACGGCGATGTAATGCATTTTAAATTCAATGTGTGATTTACCTGTTTTAAAAAGATAATCTTTGTTTTTTCCCTTTTTTCTGCTAAAATATAAAGATTAAAATAAAAATAAAAAAATGATTGAAAAACTGACCGCGTATATTCCTCAATCTATAATGGACTTTTATAGTGAACAGCCTGTAAAAGCCATATTGTACACTATCGGGGCTTTAATAATTTTGAAGATTACAATCAAAATTTTACTTGGTTTGACAAGATTGATTTATTATTATTATCAGAGTAGAAATCTTGTTTATATGCAGGTTATTCAGCCTCGCGCCGATAGCCAAAAAGACAAAGAAGACGCGTTGGAAAAAGATTTCAAAGAGAGAGTTGCCATTATGGAACAGCTTTATCGTTCTTTGCACGAAATTTCCGAACTCAATCTTTGGAATCACCTGAAAGTAATTTTACTTCAGCATGATTTGGTTTCATTCGAAATGGTTGTACATAATAAAGTTTTGGACTTTTATGTAATTTGCCCGAAATACTATGCGGAATTGGTTGAAAAGCAAATAACAGCTTTTTATAAAGATGCTGACGTGGAAATAGTTAAGCCATATAAAATAATCGATAAAGGATTAAAATCAAAAATGTACTGTATGTATCAGACAAGGCCGTATTATTTTCCTGTCAGAGTTTATAAAGATTTGGAAAATGATCCTTTAAATGATATGACAAACGTTCTTTCAAAATTGGAAGAAGAAGAAATCGGTGCGATTCAAATGGTAATGCGTCCAAGAACAAGTACAAAATGGCAAAAAGAAGCCGATAAAATAGGAACTGCAATGTTTAAAAATAAAAAAGTATCCAAATTTCATATACCCGGACTGGGTATATTGAATAGTATCTTTATAGGAATTTTGTTTGGTTATGATAAAGTACAGAAAGATCCCTCAAAAGCCGGAGGCGGCGACCCGATGATCAGAATGCTCCAAACCAAGGAAGAAGACGCTAAATCAGTCGGAGAAAAAGCCCAAAGAAGCGGATTTGATACGGTAATCCGCATTGTTTCATCGGCAAAAACAGATTCCAGAGCGGAATTGATCGCAAATAATATTGTTCTTTCATTTAATATATTTAAACAGCAAAATCGAAATTATTTCCAAAACCGACGCATAATACCAATTGATTTTATCAATAACAAAATAATGCATTTTAATTTTAGGCATCGTTTTTTGAATTTGTTTGAAAAAGGGTCCTTGTTGTCTACTGATGAATTGGCTTCCGTTTACCATTTTCCCACCAGTAGATACAATTACACGCCTGTTATTCGCTGGTTATTGTATAAAACTTTGCCGGCACCAACCAATATGCCTGAAGAAGGAATTTTATTAGGTCATAATGTTTACAGAGGTGTAAAAAAAGAAATTCGTTTCAAGAGAAAAGATAGGTCCAGACACCATTATATCATTGGTAAATCCGGTTCCGGTAAATCAGCTTTGTTAAGTTATATGGCGCGTCAGGATGCCCAAAAAGACGGACTATGCGTTATTGACCCTCACGGCGATTTGATTGAGGATATTCTCGGATTTATCCCTAAGGAAAGAGCAAAAGATGTTATTGTTTTTGATCCCGCGGATGTTGATCGGCCTATGGGATTGAATATTCTTGAGGCAAAAACACCTGAACAGCAAGACATGGCTTCAAGCCAAGCAACTGAAATTTTTATTAAATTATTTGGTGATGAAATATTCGGACCTCGTATTCAACATTATTTTAGAAATGCCTGTTTAACGCTTATGGAAGACCAAGAAGAAGGCGCTACATTGATTGATGTGCCTAGAATGTTCACTGATGACGAATTCATGAAATATAAAGTAACCAAAGTAAAAAATCCTGTTGTCAGATCATTTTGGGAGCATGAATACGCGCACACCGGAGATCGTGAAAAACAAGAAATGATACCTTATTTCTCATCCAAATTCGGTCCGTTCATTACCAATTCCATCATGAGAAACACAATTGGACAGACCAAATCCGCGTTTAATTTTCGTGAATGTATGGACCAACAGAAAATTTTATTAGTAAATCTTTCCAAAGGTAAAATAGGGGATTTAAATACGCAACTTTTGGGATTGATTCTTGTGGCTCGCGTACAAATGGCTGCCATGAGCCGAGTTGATATGCCTGAAGATCAAAGAAAAGATTTCTATCTCTACGTGGATGAGTTTCAGAATTTCGCCACTGACAGCTTCTGTTCAATCCTCTCAGAAGCACGTAAATATCATCTCTGTTTAATCATGGCGCATCAATATATAAATCAGCTGGTGGTCAGTAAATCCGGCGCATCAAATACCCAAATACGCGACGCGGTATTCGGTAACTGCGGTACAATTATGTCTTTCAAAGTCGGCGCTGATGACGCTGAATATTTACAAAAAGAATACGCACCCGTGCTTTCTCCTCAGGATATTATTGGAATAGCCAATTACAAAGCATATATAAAATTATTAATAGATAACGCCACTTCCCGCCCATTTTCCATACAAACAATTTGGGATACCTCTACCGAAAGCGCGAAGATTAGAGAAATATTAAAAGAATATTCCCGTATGAAATATGGACGTAAAAAAATATTTGTGGATCAAGAAATAGCCGCCAGAATAGGAATCGACCTGCATCCTGACGAACCGGCGGAAGCAAATACGGACACTCAAGCACCGGAACCGTTACCGCCTCAAGAGGCAGTGGGTCTTCAAACTCAGGTTCCGCCTATAATCCCGCAAAATACCGCCACCAATATCCAAACCCCGCCCCCTGCGAAAGCGGATGATCCCGCTGTTCAGGCATTTAAATAAAAAAACAAAAACTGATGTTTAAACTTAATTTTGAAAATAAAGATAAAAATGTAAAAATTCAAATAATTGCTGTTTGCTTGACGATTGTTGTTGTCAGTACAGCGTTTATTATCAATTTCTTTCGTATACGAGATGAAATTAGTAAAGGGAAATTCAATTCAAATTCGCTGATTCAAGAAGTTGGAGCTATGGAAAAAGAAATGCTCATAAAGACATTTGAATCAAAAGTGTCGGATTTAAAAATAAAAAAATTGGAAAAACAATTGAATTTAATAAATAAAAAATTAAGTATTTTGGAAAATACGGAAAAAGATTTGGAACAAACAAAATTGGAATTACAAAAAGCGCAAATAGACTTACAAATAATGCAAAAAAATAATTACATAAAAGATCAAAAGATTGAAAATTTAGTAGCTAAAGCAATTGGAAATGAACTAACTTCCGATCAAGGCTTTTATGCCGATAATCATTTGGATTTTTTAATTTTAGGAAAAAGAGACGGACTTACTGATTCAATTATCACCGCAACCATAAACGAAAAAACACAAAAAATAATTTTAGTGAGCTATCCTCGCGATTTATATTTTAACGGACGAAAAATTAATGAAATTTATAATAAATACGGAATCGAAAAAATAGCTGAAGCGGTTTATCTGATAAGCGGAGTTCTACCGGAAAAATATATAGTCCTTGATTTGAATTCATTTGTCGAAGTAATTGATTCAGTTGGAGGAATAGACCTCAATGTCCCAAAAAAGATTTATGACAAATCTTACCCGGGACCTGATAGCAGTTATCAAGTCTTCGAAATCGAAGCCGGACAGCAGCATTTGGATGGCGCTACAGCCTTAAAATACGCTCGCAGCCGCAAATCATCATCCGACTTTGAACGCTCCAAAAGACAGCAGCAAATAATAGAAAGTTTTTATGCGAAATTAAAATCAATGAGCATAAGTGAAAATCTTCCTGAATATTATAAACTGTTTACCAATTTAATGGCCGGCATTAATACGAATATCGAAATGCTAAGCGCGTTTTCGTATTATCAGAATTATAAAAATTTTACATTTATCCGCGAAAATGTCCTAAGCACCTCAAATTTTCTGCATTCCACCAAAAATACCCGAGGCCAATACATTCTTTTACCAATTAGCGGCAACTATCAAGACATCAAAACCCACGTCGAAACCTTGATAAACCAGTAACAATATAGGGAAAAAGAGTCCAAGAGAAAAAACCGTTAGGTTTTGTTTTATTAAAAGAGATAGAATAAAGATTCTTAAAAATAGTTATTGCAAAGAAAGCTTTTTATCAACTTGGGTCTCGTGGGTTCCCAAGTTGAGAAAAAGCTGCCCTAAGCAATAAGTATTTTTAAGAATAACAATATAGGGAAAAAGAGTCCAAGAGAAAAAACCGTTAGGTTTTGTCTCTTGAGTTATGACGACACCCCATCCCAAAACATATACCCGACTCCATGCACCGTTCGAATTAGTTCATGTTCAAAACCATTATCGACTTTCCGCCGCAAAGAATTGATATGAACATCAATCGTATTGGTGAATAAATTTGCGTTATGATCCCAAACTTCATCCAAAATATCCGTTCTGGAAAGCGTTTTTCCGGAATTCGTCATTAAATATTTCAGCAAATTGAATTCCTTGTTTCTTAGACTAATAATTTTATCGGACCTGATGACTCTTCTTTTTTCGCAATCTAAAAGCAATTCCGGAAAATTCATATTTTCATCGTGGAAAGTGTTTTTTAAATTTTTTATTTTATAAAATAAGTTTTTAACATCATGATACATAAAAGGGAATTTTTGGAAAAAAACATTCGTAAATTGATTTTTTATCTTTTCCATTAATGATAAATCTTCATTTTGGTGAAAAAAGATAATCGGAGTATTAATCAGGGATTTTTCTAAATTATTTAAAATATTTATGAATATTTCTTTAGACATGCTCATATCTATAAGTATGGCCAAATAAGAATGTTTATAAATTTTTTGCACGACCTCCTTTTCCGTGTTGATCAAATCAAGATTCACATCAAGATACTTCAATCCGCTAAAAAGCCTTTTCATGATCAATGATTGACCACTGTGAATTAAAAGCGCGTTCATAAAAATAAAATTAAAAATTAGTAATAAGAAAATACAAAAAAAAATGATTTTTAAAAAAAATATTGACAATAAAAAAAATTAGACCCTGAAATATTGCCTACAGATAGCAAACATGATAAATAGAAGTCTTGTTGTTTAATTGACAACAACAAAATGCTTGTTCAAGAATTAAAAAATTTCGGTTTAAGTGAAAATGAAGCAAAAATTTACCTCACAGCTTTAGTGAATCCCGGAATTTGCGCGACTAAAATGTCCGAATACACGAGAATAAACAGAACTTCCATCTATCAAACAGCTAAAATATTGGAAAGCAAAAATATACTGACTGTTTCCCTTATTAATGGCAAACATTGTTTTTTTGCTAAAAATCCCGAATTACTTATAAATTGCCGCGAAGATATAATCAGCGACCACAAAAAGAAAATCGATCGTTTAAAAATAGTAATGCCGGAATTGAATCTGCTTTTTTCCGGCAAGCACATGAGCGGAACTAAAGTTTTTCATTGTTGCGGCGAGGAGAAAATCAAACATATTTATGAAGATTTCATCAACAATACAAAAGAAATATGTTATAGCTTGCTGAGTATTTCTAAAACTCAGGATTTAACCCGCAAATATCTCGATTTTTTAAAAGAAGCATCAGATAAAGAAATAAGCCATAAAATAATTATTCCGGATTCTGAAGCCGGTTTAGGATCTAAAATTTCCAATAAATTTACCCAAATCAGATTACTTGAAGAGCATAAATACTGTTTCTCCGCTTCCATGCACTGTAATTCCGATCATCTTCTCTTTATTACGAATGAGCACCGTCCAAATGGCATATCAATAATAAATGAAAATATAAACCAAATATTTCAAAAAATTTTCGACCATTTTTGGTCCATAGCCGGAGATTTATAAGGTTTTTTCCTTGCTCTTAAAGCGAAAAAGTAATAATCTTAAAAAAATCATTAACTAACTGATATGACTGAAGAAAATCAGAATAATCAAACTCAAAAACAACAGCAACAGCAGGTTCAAATAAAAGTACCCGAGAATCTACGATCCGGAGTTTATTCCAATGCTGTTTCCGTTAACGTGAATCAAAATGAAGTAATTATAGATATGGGTTATATTTTGCCAAATATTTCTCCAACAACCATAGAAGTTGTAAGCAGAATTAATATGAACCATCGCACAGCTGAATCTTTTATGAGGATTCTTCAAAACGCGTTGTTGGATTTCCGCAACAAACAAGCACAATTAAGAGAAAAAAAACAAGCATGAAAACAGTATTGCAGCGTGTAAAAAAAGCATCCGTAACTGTCGAAAATAAAATTATTGGTTCCATAAATACAGGTCTTTTGATATTTGTTGGAATATCCAATAATGATTCCGAAAAAGAAATTAATTGTTTTTACGACAAAATCTTAAATCTCCGTATTTTTCCGGATGAAACAGGCAAATTTGACAAATCGATTTTGGATATAAAAGGAGAAATATTAATAGTGTCTCAATTCACATTATACGCTGATTGTGGACGCGGCCGCCGCCCAAGTTTCACGGATGCCGCACCTCCATCCATTGCTGAAGAAATCTATAAAAAATTTGTCGAAAAATTCAAAACTTCAAACCTGAAAATAGAAGAAGGACAATTCCAAGCCATGATGGAGGTAAGTCTTGTTAATGACGGTCCGGTAACTATAATAGTATAGTCCCGACCCTTGCATTTGCCCCCGCAAACCTATATCTTAAAAAACGAATTTAAGCATACATTTACCCGTTTCTTATGGCAGAAGTAACAATGGATAAAATAGTTTCTTTATGTAAAAGAAGGGGATTTATATTTCCCGGTTCTGAAATTTATGGCGGATTGGCGAATACTTGGGATTACGGCCCTTATGGCTGCGAATTGAAGAAAAATATTAAAGATAATTGGTGGAAAACATTTGTAATGCAAAGAGAAGATATGGTGGGATTGGATAGCGCGATTTTAATGAATCCCAAAGTTTGGGAAGCTTCCGGCCACGTAACATCATTTAGCGATCCATTGGTTGATTGTAAAAAATGTAAAACACGTTTTCGAGGCGATAAATTAATTGAAGAAAAATCAAATGAAGTTTATCCGGAATTGGCCAAAAAACACATTGAAGAATGGATTGATTCCGAAGAAAAAGATATTTCCAAAGATAATAATGCTTTTAGCCGTGAACAAGCCTTGGAATTAATGCCATTACTGGAAAAAGACCAGGGAAAATTTTTAATGGAAGCATTAACTCCGCTTTTACAATTTCTTGATATAACATGTCCATCATGCGGTTCTCATGAATTCACGAAACCGCGTTCATTTAATTTGATGTTCAAAACATTTCAGGGCGTGATTGAAGAGCAAGCAGCAGCCATATTTCTCAGACCTGAAACTGCTCAGGGAATTTTTGTAAATTTTAAAAATGTCCAGACTACAAGCCGCAAAAAATTACCATTCGGAATCGCTCAAATCGGAAAATCTTTCCGCAACGAAATCACTCCCGGCAATTTTACGTTTAGAACCCGCGAATTTGAACAAATGGAAATAGAATATTTTATTGAACCCGGTTCAGAAAAAGAAATTTTTGAAACATGGTGTCAAATATCCATGAATTGGTTCACAGATTTAGGTATAAAAAAAGAAAATCTCCATTTCAGAGAACATACCAAAGAAGAATTATCACATTATTCATCAATGACCAAAGATATTGAATATAAATTTCCTTTTGGATGGGGTGAATTACAGGGAATTGCGTATCGCGGAGATTTTGACCTCTCACAGCATCAAAAATTCTCCGGTGAAGATTTACAGTATTTGGATCCGCAAACCAATAAAAAATTCCTGCCACATGTCATAGAACCGTCTTTTGGTTTGGATCGCACGGTGTTAACGTTTTTAATAAATGCTTATCACGAAGAAAAAGTTGAAAGTGAGGAAAGGGTTGTAATGCGTTTTAATAAAAGCATTGCTCCGATAAAAGTGGCGATTTTGCCATTATCAAATAAGTTGCAGGAAAAATCATATTCAGTTTACAAACAATTAAAAGAATATTTTACAGCCGAATACGACTTAAGCGGTTCAATAGGCAAAAGATACCGCCGCCAAGATGAAATAGGCACACCATATTGTGTAACTTACGATTTTGAAAGTGAAAACGACAATGCGGTAACAATCCGCGACCGCGATCAAATGACCCAAATCCGCGTGCCAATAAATAAACTTGTAGAGCATTTTCAAAAAGAATTATCGAATGAAATTAATATTTAAGAATTAATTTGAAATTACTCCTTCCTCATGCTCCTTATTCCTTCCCTGCAGCTTCAGAAAGGCAAAATCGTCTCCCTATACAAAGGTTACGAGAATGAGCAAAAAGAGGTTTTTTATCAAAAACCCGTTAAAAAAGCCATTAATTTGGTTCAAAGAGGCGCCAATATTTTGGAAATAATTGATCTGGATGCTCATAATGGAGAAGGGGAGAATTTATCAATAGTTAAATCAATAGTTCTAAATACCAATGTCCCTATAATTTATGGCGGAGGGATCAATTCTTTCGATCAAATCGAAAATTTAATAAATATTGGAATTGATAAAGTTATTTTAGGTAAAAGAGCGGAATTAATCATAAAACAGGCAATTAATGTTTTTGGATATGAAAAAATAATTTTCGGTTTATTAAGCCGCGGTAGATATGTAAAACTACAGGAGAATGATAAAACGCAAGAAATAGAGGTTCTGCGTTACGCTGAAAAAATAGTATCTTTTGGTATAAAAAATATTATTATTAAAGATCTGGATACGGAAGGCACCTTACTGCCTCATTTTGACGAAACAGACAGAGTAATCAGTTTTTTCAAAAATATAAATGTATTCCACGCCGGTGGCATTTCAGAAATTAAACATTTACAAACTTTAAAAAAGATCGGATGCAAAGGTGCCCTCATCAATAAAGCATTAATGCTCAATAAATTGGATATAAATGACGCTCTGAAATATATATAGACTATTTTTCAATCAATTTATCAAAAATTTCGATTCTTCTGCCTAAAAAATGAATACCGGCCATTGTAAAAAGAAAATTGATCAATCCATACAATGAAGCAAAAAAATCAGGCAAGTTAAGAAATTTTAATTCTACGACTAAAATAATTGATGCGATGAGCGTGAGTAAAGGAATAAAATATTTTCGAAATTTTGTGTATACGAGATCTGCGAAATAAATACGGCACAATTGATATAAATAAAATATTGATAAAAAAATCATTAAAATACCGAAAATTGAAAAAAACCAAAAAATAAGATCAAATCTTTGCTGTTGAGAAAATATTTTAGCGATTCCATAAGGAAGAATCGACCAGAATATCACAAATAAAGTTCCGATTCCCATCACCCAGAAAATTCTTTTAGGCACTAGTCTTTCAATACTCATAACCTCCGGAATTTGTTCGATTGATTCGTAAACCTTGCTTAATTGATCAAAATCTTTGATCATAATTGACACATTGCAGATTACACTATGGCTACTTAAATTAAGTTTTAGATTTAAATTAAGTATGTTTATCCCCATGTCTTCGATTGGAACCAATAAAGATTTTAAAAGACCGATTCGATCCTTGCAAAAAATCTTTAATTCCACCTTATATCGGCCCCGTGTGTCTTTCTTTAAAGCTGAACCTAGAATTTCTTCATAGGAATGAAATTTTTGAGAATATATTTTATCCAAAATAACTTGAGGCTCTAAGTTTCCTTCGCCGACAGCGGCCAATAAATCATCGAAAGTTTCAAAATTTAACTCCGCCAGCAAAATTTTAATATGGCGGTTATTTAAGATTTCATAAAGATTCTTACCTGTTTTTTTCAATTCTTTCTCCAAAAATTTTATTCCCAATTTTTTCTTTTTTTCCGTAGATTCTTGTCTTAATTTATCTTTGATCTTATTTCGCGCGAGTTGAGTTTTTGCGAAAGTAAGCCATTCTCTTTGAGGACCGGCATTTTCTTTATTTGTAATTATTCTGATTACATCCCCATTTTCCAGAATTTGATTTAAAGCTACTTTTTTATTATTTATTAATGCTTCTTCAGAGCTGTTTCCAATATCCGTATGAATCGCATAAGCAAAATCAATACAGCAAGCGCCTAAAGGCAAGTCAATCACATCGCCTTTTGGTGTAAATACAAAAATTCTATCCTGAAAAATATCACTCTGTAGATTTTTCATAAAATCGCGATTGTCCTTCATTTCTCTTTGTAAAAGCAATATCTTTTTAGCCCAATTTTTTTCCTGAAATTTACTCCGGCTCATCGGACTTTTATCTTGAAGAACTTTTTCTTCATAAAAATAATGAGAAGCAAAACCATAGGTTGCTTCAATATTCATCTTTTGTGTTCTGATTTGCAGTTCTATGGGAATACCGTTTGCGCTGAAAACAACAGTATGCAAACTCTGATACCCGTTTGGTTTTGGTACCGCGATATAGTCTTTAAATCTTGTGGTTTTAGGTTTGAAAATTTCATGTATAAGACCTAAAGTTCGATAACAATCTTCCGGCGTTTCCACTATTATTCTTAAAGCGACTAAATCTTCGATATCCATCAAAGATTTATTTTTCTCCTCCATTTTTTTGAATATGCTGTATAAATTTTTTATACGACCTTCAATAGAAAATTTTATATTTCTGCCATTTAAAAATTTTTCTAACTTTTGAATGCTGCTATTCAATATTTGGTGAAAGAACTCCTGCTTATCTTCAAGCGCGCTTTTCAAGCTCAAATATTTGGAATTAAATAAATATTCAAAACACAAATCCTCCATCTCCCTTTTAAACTCATATAAACCAAACAAATTCGCGATCGGCGCGTAGATTTCCAGTGTTTCTCTGGCTATTCTTATCCGTTTGTTAACATTTTCGTGCGCATACAAAGTTCGCATATTATCCAGTCTATCAGCTAATTTTATTAATATTACGCGTACATCTTTGGCGCTGTGAATCAATAATTTTTTTAAAGATTCAATTTGCCGTTCATGCATATCATGACGGTAATAAACTTTGGAAAGTTTTGTGATACCTCTGACCAAATAAGCGATATCTTTACTGAAAAGCTTCTCAATATCATTTAAACTGTATGTGGTATCTTCAGGAACATCATGCAATAAAGCCGCGATTAAAGTGTCTTCGTCAGCATGGATTTCCGTTAAAATTAACGCGGTATTAAAAGGATGATTGAAATAATCCTCACCGGTTTTTCTTTTCTGGCCCGAATGCGCCTGCTTGGCGAATTCAAAAGCTTTAGTTAATCTTTTTTTGTTAAAGTGAGAAAGGTACTCTTGAACTTTATTTTCCAATAATTGTAAATCAATCATATTTGAGAAATAAATTCATATAAAAATGATACAGAAAAAACATCTAAAATCCAAAAATCTTTAATCTAATTTGGAAAAAAAGGTTGACATAAGACGTAAATCATTTCAGGTTAACAAGAAAGGCTACTTTATGTTTTGATGTCGGTTATTGATTTAAAAAAAATTAAAATCTATAATAAAGCGAATAAAAAAATTATGATAAAATTTTCAGAACTCATTCATTCTAAAGCTGAGAAAGCTAGAAAAAAACTTAAATATTTTTTTAAAACTGCGATTCTAAGCATCATAATTTTTGCGATATTATTTATTATTGCCAATATTCAGGCTTTTTCTGAAATTGGAAAATCAAAAATAAAAACAATATTGGGAACAAAAGACGAACAAGTATTCACAAAAGAAAAAGTTAAAGTTAAAGATGAACCCCTCCCGCTTGATGTGGTTAAAGATTCCGGCAAGTTGAAAACTGATTATCCTGAAATGGATTCATTGGAAGTCATCCCTCCTGATAACCGCATAATAATACCCCGAATCAATAAAAATGTGCCTTTGGTAAAAACAGATTCAAAAAACTATTTCACTCAAGATTGGGACAGCCTGGATCAGGAAATCCTCTCGGATTTGAAAAGAGGTGTGGTTATTTACCCAAGTTCGGCCATGCCCGGGAAAAAAGGAAATACGGTTGTAACAGGCCATAGTTCATATTACGCATGGGACGATGGCAAATATAAAGATGTTTTTGCCCGCCTTCACGAAATAATTTTAGGAGATGAGATTTATATTTATTACCAACAAAAAAAATACTTTTATGAAGTAGAGGACATAAAAGTCGTAAACCCCGAAGATATCCAAGTAATGCACCCAAAAGCCGGCGAAAACATCCTAACGGTAATAACCTGCACTCCCGTAGGAACAAATCTACGCCGATTGGTAATCACAGCAAAATTAGTGAATTAAAGTATGCTGCTCTCCTAAATCTCGTCCAGCCTGTTTAATAGTTGTTCTTGCGCGTTTTTTTCATCCTCCTCATCGGCGTGTTCCATTTTTTTTATCTGATCGCGTTTTTCTTTGGCTTTAAAAGCATCCCATTCCGAAGCATGATTTGAGTTTATAGAACTCAATTCTTCAGCATATTTTTTATCAAGCTCGGATAATTGCTCTTTCTCATGAATCAAAATTTTCTTTAATTTCTCAATCTGATCAGGAGTCATGATGGGCAAAATATTAAACCAATATTGCCTTTCATCATCATTCATAGATTCAGTGCCCAAAATCAACTCAATTAAATCCCCGAATTTTGCTTTAACATCAGCCGTAATTTTAAATTTGGATAATCTTGGATCATCGGTTGTCGGAGAATTTTGATTGACGGCGGCAGTTTGCGCCGTGCCTGTATTTACTGTTTGTGGATTTGTATTAGTCATTTTTTTTATTATCAGGATCAAATAAGTATAGTATAAAAAATTAAAAAAATCAAAATTTATTTTTTAGGAGTTTCAGTTTTTTCCTTAGACTTTTGGTACAAATTCCATTCAGCAAAATTTAATTTATCCTCAGATTTTGCGTTCTTATCTAAATATGCCACAAACTCTGTGAAATCATTAGTATTTTCTATCATAGTTGCAATAACTTCTTCTAAACTTCGATCTATATTATATTTTTTAAATTTAGGAATTTGCAGAAAATTTTTCATGTATTTTTGTAATGCAAGTATCTGTTCTTTATCTGAAACAATAATTCTATCGCCAATTTTTTCTCTCATATCTTTTTCTGACATATTAAGAAAAACAGTGCTATTTAAATTTAGTATTTTTTTATGTTGCTCTTGCGTGCAGGAACTTAAAACTTTCTCCATAAAAACATTTGCCTCTTTAAGCAGAACCTGATTTTCAGTCACACCTGCTTTTCCCTTTTGTTCAGCTTCAATTTGAGACTTAATGACTAGTACGGAATTTAATACTTTAATAGCCTCATCAATATTTTGGCCTTTAAGAGCTTCCGATTCATTTAATTTTTCTTGAATTTTATTCTCTCCCAACTTCTTTTCAATTTTTCCTTTAAGATCTTTCATGCTTTCATCCTCATTTAATTTTTTCACACTCTCAAACTTAGTTTTATACTCAGCTTCCTTACCTTCTTTCTCTAATTGCGTTTTAACATCGGTTTCCAAAGTAGTCAAAGCCTCACCTGCTTTTTTAGCATCGGTCTTAAGTGTCTCTTTAAGAGTTTTAATTGTTCCTTCAAATGTTTGCTTTTTGCTTTGATCTTTTACTTTAGCGATTTCAGCTTCAACTGATTTAATTTTTTCTTCAGTGCTTTTTGCTTCTTTTGAGTCTTCCTTAAAAAACGAAGGAAGTAATGAATTAAACCAATCTCTTGCCCCGCTGCCTAACCATGTTAAAATCATACTTACGATCGGCGCGTGTGGTTTTAAAAAAACTGATGCAGTAGCCAAATATTGATTCAATCCGCTGAGATTTGATTTTGCTTTTTCATATGCCTCATCAAGTGCTTTTGAGCTTTTATCCAAATAAGTTTTTAAATCCATAGTATCACCCACTGCAAATTCACTTATTCCCTTATCATTAAATTCAAAATAACTTTTGATACCGGACATAACAAAATTTTTCTTATTTTCATCGGAAATAAAACCGATATAAATATCCAGCCTTGAATAACTATCAATTAAACCAAAAAAATTATCTACATGATTATTAATGGTTCCCAATTCCTTTTTTTTACTTGCCTCATCTTTCGCTGCATCAACTTTTAACTGCAACTCTTTCTCAATCCTGCTTTTGGCTTTTCCGTGCAATGCTTCAGCTCTTAAAATATTATCATATATTTTTTGCGCGCCTTCATCCTTAAATTGTCTAGGCTTTAAAGTAGAATTATTTCCTGATTCTACGTTTACATTAGGTTTCGGTTCTGCGCTCTCAGTTATGCTTTTATTTGAAGAATTTTTCGAGCTAGGTTCGTCAATTAAAATTTTATCCGGATCACCTTCTTTTATTCTACTTTCTTCTTCAGCTATTTTTGCTGCATCCAGTGCTTGTTTTGATTCTAAAGGAGGCATTGTTGAAACCTCAGGTAAAGATTGTTTTAAATTTGCGTTCTCAACTTCTAACTTTTGTCTTTCCGGTGATTGTGAAACTGTCATATATCAATTTTAGTAAATTAAAATAAAAAATTAAATTATAAACACATCCCCTCTGATTTCCTCAATTCTCTCTTTGGAAAGCCTCACGCTACGAATCAGATTTTCCAGTTGATAACTCCTTTCAAAACCTCCGTCATACAAACTTTTAATCTGCCTTATTTTCGCTAGCAAATTAGCGGCTTCAAATTCGACTTTAGTTTTACCTTCAGGAGATAATTCATCATAAACTTTATCATTGTAAAGAGTCGAAGGAGTCATTAAATCAATAGTTTTATCCTCAATTAATTTTAAAATATGTTTCAAAAATTTCTGATCCTCATCATTAAATTCATCAGGATCAATAGGCGGATTATTAACCAAATCTTTAGGCACAACATAATCATTGAATACTTCCTGATTTTTAGGATCAAATAATGGATTGTATTTCTGGTCAGACATATTAAAGTGCGTTTTATTAAAATCTTAATATTTTATCATAATAAAGGGTAAAAAACAATATTTGTGACGGGTCATAAATAAATTACCAACCAATCCATAATTTGCTATACTAACTCCCGCATATAAACCTCACCCCCATGGATAAACACCAAGCCCAAATCCGCATAAATAAGCTGCGCGACGAAATTCGTTTTCGAAATTATGAATACTTTGTTTTAGATAAATCCGAAGTTTCCGAAGCAGTCAGAGATTCATTGAAAAAAGAATTGATTGAACTGGAAAAAAAATATCCGGAACTCATAACTTCTGATTCTCCAACCCAGAGAGTAGGAAGCGCATTATCCGGTAGATTCAAAAAAGTAAAACATTTAACGCCTAAAAAAAGCTTACAAGATGCTTTTAGCTCTCAAGAAATTCAAGATTGGCATGAAAGAATTCAAAAATTTGTTCTAAATGAACAAATTGAATATTTATGCGAACCTAAAATAGATGGTTTAAATATCACGGTAATTTATGAAAATGGAATTTATAAAAGAGCATTAACGCGCGGAAATGGGATTGAAGGTGAAGATGTTACTCATGCGGTAAAAACAATCGAAAGTTTACCTTTAAAGCTGGCGGAAAATATTCATATTGAAGTTTCCGGCGAAGTTTACATTTCCAAAAAAACTTTTAAAGAAATTAATGAAGATCAAAAAAAACAAAATAAAGAGCTTTTTGCCAATCCCCGCAATGCCGCAGCAGGAACAATCCGCCAATTGGACCCAAACATCGCCGCCAACAGAAAATTAAATATTTTTCTTTATCACATTGGAGTTAACAATCTTCACAGCAAAATTGAATCTCAGAATAATGAATTGGAAACCTTAAAAAATTTAGGTTTACCTGTAAATCCTTACGCGGAGTGCTGTAAAAATATCGAAGAAGTTATTGAATTTTGTGAGGATTGGAATCAAAAAAGAGAAAATCTGCCTTATGAAATTGATGGAATCGTAATAAAAGTAAATGATAAAAACAAGCAGGAAAAAATGGGGTACACATCCAAATTTCCGCGATTTATGATTGCCTACAAATTTCCGGCCGAACAAGCAATAGCAAAAATATTGGATATAATAGTCCGGGTTGGACGAACCGGCGCCATCACTCCAATCGCGGTATTTACACCGACTCTCGTGGCCGGCTCAGTAATTTCCCGAGCGACCTTGCATAATCAGGATGAGATTAATCGAAAAGAAATAAAAATAGGGGACACCGCTATTATCCAAAAAGCCGGAGATGTAATTCCTGAAGTGGTTGAAGTGCTGAAAAACCTCCGAACAGGAGAAGAAAAAGATTTCAAAATGCCGGAAAACTGCCCTGTTTGCGACAAAAAAATCATTAAAGAAGATGGCGAAGCAATTGCCAGATGTATAAATCCCAATTGCCCCGCACAAGAAAAAGAGGGAATTATCCATTTCGTATCCAAAAACGGCTTCAATATCGAAGGATTGGGAATTAAAGTCGTGGAACAATTATTAAATAATGGTTTAATTCAGGACACGTCTGATATTTTTACCCTAAAGAAAGACCGACTTTTATCACTTGATCTTTTTAGCGACAAAAGAAGTGAAAATCTATTGCAAGCCATAGAAAAATCAAAAATCATCGCTTTGAACAAATTCCTTTTTGCCTTGGGGATTCGCCATTTAGGGGAAGATTCAAGTCAGGATTTGGCTGAAGATTTATCACGCGAAGCTAAGAATAAAAACATGGTTTTTGAAAAAGAAGTTGCCATAACGGAAATTTCATCGGATCAAATGAGCTTTTTTGCCGAAGAAAAGCCGAAAAAAAATATAGAATATATTCCTGTAAGTAAACTGCTGGAATTAATGATTCACAAGGATTTGGAACACCTTTTATCATTGGACGGAGTAGGGGACAAAGTCGCCAATTCAATTTACCTTTGGTTCAACACAAAAAGAAATCAGGACTTACTCCTGAAATTGGAAAAAAACGGAATTTTACCATCAATTGAAACCCTCAAATCCATAAAAACAGAACTAACCGACAAAAAAATCGTCATAACCGGCACTTTTTCATCATTGCCGCGCCAACAAGTAAAGGAAATAATAAAAAAGCATAAAGGCAAAGTAATGTCCGACATCTCCGCCTCCACCGACTATTTATTATGCGGCGAAAACCCGGGCAGTAAACTAAAACGGGCAAAAGAATTAAAAATAAAAGTAGTTAATGAAGAGGAATTCTTGAAGATGATAGAAACGTATCAATAAGAAGAAAAAAAAGTGGATTAATAAAATCGGAAATCCTGAACTGGTACAATAGCGCATGAAAGCGATTTATAAACAAAAAGGACATTCTTACTCAAATCACTTCCCCGCCAAAAATATCCAGCACCGAATTAGCCAAATCTTTATTCTTATTCTCCATATTTTCCTGTATTTTTTCATCCTCTCTCCAATGGTTTTTCGCTTCAAACGATAATTCTCTATATTCCAAATGAATAAAAATTCCTTTGCCAAAAATTTCTTCAAAAGCATTACTGATTTCTTCTTTTCCTTTTGCGTTATTGACTTTTTCCAAATGAAAATTTGAACCGAATACAAAAATTAAATCCCTTCCATTAATTTTATCCAATTTTGATTCATTGAAAGAACGCCGAATTGAAGGAGTTTTAATGTGTTCTAAAATTCGCGTGAAATTATTTTTAATCTGCTCCTCATTCAAAGATATTACGTTCTCCTGATTTTCACTGCTTTCAATTCCCTTATGTACCCTTTCCATACTGATTGAATCCGATAATTTTAAGTTATTCCCTTCGTTTATTTCAGACTTTTTAGTGATAAGTTCATCACTTCCGATTTTTTCCTTATTTTCTATGATTTTTTTTTGATCTTTTTTATAACACGATTTAATAACCGCTATTTCTAAAGGCAGTTGAGGAATAAGGCTTTCTTTCAAGCCCCAAACAGCTTCCTGAAGATTGTTTATTTTTTCAATAATATCCGAAATATCCGTCAATTCATTATTTTTTATTTTCTGCAGCATTTTTTTTCTCAAAATTTCAATAGCTTCTTTAGCGAAAAACACTAAATCTTGGCCATCTTTAAAAGCATTATCAATAATTTCCAAAAGCTTATGAGTTTCATTCTTAAACAAATATTCACAAAACAGTTCAACGGTCTTAAATCCAATATATCCCAAACTATCTTTTACTCCGTCCAGAGTGATTTTCCCGCCATCAACCATCTGTTCTAAAAATGAAATCGCGTCTCGCAAACCCCCTTGCGCATTTTTGGCAATCAGTTTTAACGCATCTTCTTCAGCCTCGATATTTTCTTCATGAGCAATGAATTGTAAGCGTTTAATAATATCAGTGTCATTGATTCTGCGGAAATCAAATCTCTGACATCGTGAAATAATTGTCTCAGGTACTTTATGTGATTCAGTCGTGGCTAAAATAAAATGAGCATGCGTCGGCGGTTCCTCCAGAGTTTTTAAAAGCGCATTAAATGCTTCCTTCGTCAACATATGCACCTCATCAATAATATAAATTTTTTTCCCGCCATGAGTTGGAAGAAATTTGATTTTTTCCCTAATCTCTCTTATTTCATCAATTCCGCGATTCGAAGCAGCATCAATTTCCAGAAGATCAATAAGCTTGCCTTCTTGAGTATCCAAACAAAAATTACATTCCAAGCAAGGCTCTCCCTCTTTTACATCAGTACAATTTAAGACCTTGGCCACAATTCTTGCGCATGAAGTTTTTCCCGTTCCTCTAGGTCCGCAAAATAAATAAGCATGCGAAACATTATTGGTTTTTACACCGTTAGTTAAAACTTTTACAATATGCTCCTGTCCAACCAGATCGAAAAATCGTTGCGGCCGATACTTGCGATATAAAGAAATTTCACTCATATCATTCATTTAAAAATAAAGTAATCAAAATATAACAATGCAAATCAAAAAATACAACTCGATAAAAATCTTAAAAGTCCTTACTACCTTAAACCTCGAAGCCTACAATTCCCTAAATTAAAACTAATTCCATTTACGAATTACGGATTACGGTTTACGAATTACGCTTTTAATAATGTCCCTAATCCTCTCCACAAACACTTCCTTCCCAAACCTCTCCGCGTTCTTTCTCATTAATTCTGTATCATAAAATTTTTCATTATCAATCAATTTCGCCAAAGCGTTTTCCATTGATTCAATTGTTGGTTCGGAAAACAACTCTCCTGTTTTTCCCGAAATTATAGTTTCTTTTAAACCTCCTTTTTCCAAACCCAAAACCGGTTTTCCGCAAGCTTGTGCTTCAATTGGCGCGATTCCAAAATCTTCCTCCCCCGGGAAAATCAATGCTCTGCAATTCTGCATATATTCTGAAACTTCCTGATCATTTTTATAACCTAAAAATTCAATATTATTTTCAGAGATATTTTTTAAATATTGCATCTCATTGCCACTACCGATAATAATCAGTTTTTTACCTATTTTATTAAATAATTTAATTGCTAAATCTATCTTTTTATAAGGTGTTAGAGTGGAAACAATCAGAAAATAGTCCTCATGCGTTTTTTGTACTTTAAATCTATTGATATCAACAGGCGGATAAATAATTAAAGAATTGGTGCGATAATATTTTTTCAATCTGTTTTGCACATTTTTTGAATTTGCGATGTAAACATCAGGCCGGTCAGAAGCGGCTTTATCCCAAATCCTGATTTTTTTCATTAAATAAGAAATAATCATTTTTTTAAAAAAACCTACTCTTTGCTCATCTTTATATTCGTGATACCAATCCCAAGCATAACGCATTGGAGAGTGGCAATAACATATATGAAAAGTATTGGAATTAGTGATAATCCCATGGCAGTAAGCGCTGTTTGAACTTATAACAATATCATAATCGCTGAAATCAAAATTTTCGATTGTTTTTGGCATCAAAGGAAATAAATACCTGCGTTTATTCTTGATAAATTCAGGCAATTTATTTAAACCGCTTACTTTGATTCTTTCTTTCGGAAAAACTTTCCCGCATATTTTTTCGTCATACAACATCGTAAAAATGGGAGCATCCGGAAACATCTCGGCAAAAACAGCCAAAACCTTCTCCGCCCCCCCAAGCTTCACAAGATATTCATGCACAAGCGCTATTTTTAATCTAGGATTATTTTTCATATATAGAGCGTAATTAGTAAAAGGAATAATTTAATAATAAATAATCAATTTACGAATTACGGATTACGAATCACGGATTACGAATCACTCACCTCCGTTACAACTCTCCACGTCATCCTCCCCGCATCTCCCCAATCAAAACTCTTCAATCTTTCTTCTCCTTTAGTGATTAAAAATCTTCTAAAAACTTCATCATTTAAAATTTTATTTATTCCCTGCGCAATTTCATTTATACTCGTTGGATTTACTCTCATTGCTGCGTCTTCGGCGATTTCTTTCATCGCGGAAGTATTTGCCGTTAAAACCGGAGTTTTTGCTCTAAAAGCTTCCAAAATCGGAAATCCAAAGCCTTCATAAAGAGAAATAAAAATAAAAAACTGAGCATTTTTTATTAAAACATCTTTTTCCTCTTCAGTAACATAACCGGGCAGAAAAATATCCGTAATCAAATTTTTTTCCACAATTTTCTGCCAAATGCTCTTAAACCCTATTCCTCTTTTGCCGGCGAGCACCAGTAAAATATCATGATCATACCTTTCTTTGTATTCTGAAAAAGCTTCAATAATATTTTCCAAATTTTTCTTTGTTTCAATCCTGCCCACAAAAAATATAAACTTTTTCTTATATAATTTAAATTGTTTTAAAATTTGTTTTTCTTTATTTTTAGTGATTTCACTCTTGAAATCAAAATCCACTCCATGATGAATAACAGCGATTTTATCTTCGCGGCATCTGAAAAAACCAACTAAATCATCTTTCGTCGCTTGACTCGGGACAATAATCTTTGTTGCTCTTTTACACGCGTATTTTGTCGACCACATCAAATAATGATATTGAAAAAAGCTATATGCTTTTTTAAAGAATATAAAAGCCACATCATGAATTGTAATAACTGTTTTTTTAGGATGAAAAATCGGTAAAGTATGAGAAGGCACAAACAACAAATCAGGAGCTTTATTTCTCATTTCCCAAGAAAGCCGAAATTGCGTCCACAATCTTTTAAAAGGAATTATTCTTTGGCCGATGAGAATATTTTCATCTAAAATACGGCTTCCGTTCAATTCCTGTCCGCATCTGCGCGGAAGCCTGTACGGACTATAAAATCGCAACTGATGAGTCTTCTGTTTTTGAGCGGACTTTATCAATTCATCAATAATATATTTAGAATAAAATTCCACTCCGGTTTTTTCTTTAGCATCATATCTTGATGCGTCAATTCCTATAATCATAGGAAAAATTGATTAAAGTAAAGCAATTATAAGGTAGAAGTAATTATAAAGCAACGAGACAAATAGCCTTGTAACCCGTAAGTGGAAATACAATTAAAAATCTGTATTTTTTATCACATTATCCCAATAAGGGTTACTAACCTTTATTACTCCCCATCACCACAGCGAAAACCCTCCTCGCGCCTGCGTTTCTCAGCGCTTTCGCGCATTCATTCAATGTAGAGCCGGTACTCACAACATCGTCAATTAGAATGATATTTTTATTTACAATATTGCAATTGAATCTGACTGAAAATTTACCTTTAATATTACTCATTCTTGCGCCACGATCTAAACGCGACTGAAAATCAGAATTAACTTTTTTTTCTAAAATATCTTTACATTCTAAATCCAAATAATCGCTTAAATATCGCGCGATTAGTTGAGTATGACAAAATCCCCGCCATCTGAATCTTTTTTTATCACTCGGAACATAGCAAATCAAACAATTTTTGAAATTAATCTCTTTTATCCGTTTATAAATAAGCAAAGCGCATTTTTTAGCCAGAATACTGCGAAAATTATATTTAAAATTTAAAAGCAATTTTTTTAAAAAAAATTTATATCGATAACAAATAAATAAATTATCAAAAGAAAAAAAATTTTTGCATCTTGGACAAATTTTTCCAAACACGGAAACTTCCTCGCAAAAATAACAAATTTGTGGTTTGACCTCAATAAAATTTTTATCACATTCACTGCATATATATCCTCCAAGTTTGCGACAAAAAATACATCTCTCCGGAAAAATAAAATTTAAAAAATATTTAATCATATACGAAATTAATAATTTAGATATTGATAATGCTTTAGTCTTATCAAATAAACATTAAAAAATTATTAAAAAATTATTAAACAACTTACGAATTATTTAGTTACTTGCCTTTTTAATTTAAAATAAATAGAATAATTCCGAATATCGGAGTCTTAGCTCAGTTGGTAGAGCGTTCGCTTGACGTGCGAAAGGCCACTGGTTCGAATCCAGTAGGCTCCACCATTCTTCGCGCAGGAGAAGAAGGGCAATAAAGGTGAGTATTTATACGTATACTAACGGCCGCACTACGAATGGCACAGCCAAAGAAATACAGTAAAGTAGATTTAATTATTAAAAATTTAAAAAGTTTTAACCCTTCTATATGATCAATGTTTCTGAAGCCAAAAAAGACGCAGCATTTGTTTATCAGGGACAAAAGTGGATTGTTTTAAAACAAGGTTTTGTAAAACAAGCCAGAGGTGCCGGAATTTATATTTTAAAATGCCGTAATCTTTTAACGAATGGTATTTCTGAGTTTACAATCAAATCAGGGGAAAATTTGGAAGAAGTGAGTATTGAAAAGAAAAAAGCTCAATATTTATATAATGATGGATCCGGTTATATTTTTATGGATATCGATGACTTTAGCCAATTTGAATTCAGTGAAAATGTAATTGGAGATCAAAAATATTTTTTAATTGAAGGTTTGGAATATTATATTATGTATTTGGATGGCACAGCTAAAGGCGTTATTCTGCCACCAAAAGTAGATTTGAAAGTAGCGCAGGCCGAACCCGGCGCGAAAGGTGATACAGCCGGTAATGCTCAAAAAGAAGCGGTTACTGAAACAGGGTATACATTAAGAGTTCCTTTATTTATTAAAGAAGGTGATGTAATCCGTATCAACACCGAAACCGGACTCTACTCCGAACGCGCCAATTAAGTTACGCATTTGCTTGATTTTTCACATAAATACACTATAATAATATCTCTAATAATTCATAATACATAATTTTACATGGACAATACTCAAGGCTCACAACAGGGAAACCAGCAAAATAATCAAAATAACGCAAATCCATTTCAAAATATAAAGGCGGATAATTTCGATGACACTATGAATTCTAATCAAATGCAACAAAATTTTGGACAAAATTTCAACCCTCAAAATTTTTCCGGATTCCCGCCTCAGGGAGCATTTAATCCACCTGCGGGAGCAGGATTCAATCCCGGCGGTATGATACCTCAACCACCTGTCACACAACCTCCGACAGATGATAATAAGCCAAAATATACATTTGGAAAAATGTTGAATGATTTTAAAACCAATATAAAACTGCCCTCTCATAATTTAAAATTTGATGAAGTACGCTTTTTGAGACTTCTTGCAGGATCAATTTCACTTACCAAAGATGAAAAAGTAAAAATAATCAAATCTCTCCCAAAATTAAGCCAGTTTCAAATTGATGAATTAATGAAAATTTTGGAGGAAGAACAGGAAAAATTCACTGAATTATCGGAAAAACACGGTGAACAACTGGAAAAATTGGAGCGCAAACACGTTGAAGACTGGCACGACATAGAAGCAGCGGTCGTTGCCGAAGAAAAAGCCAAACAAGATCAATCTGAAGCTGATGAAATTAGAAAAAAATTGGGATTGTAAGTAGATCAAATAAATCCGCAAAAGGAATTTTTTTATTATATAAATTATTCTATTTACGGATTACTCTATCCTCCCAACCACAAATTCCCCCCTCACATCCCTCTCACTAAAAACCTCCACCCGAATATAATTATCTGTATACCCAATATACCTTTTTTTCCCGATTTTGCTTTCAACCAGCACAACTTTTTCTTTTCCCGCATTATTTTTCCTAAATTCTTTTTCCAATTTTACAGATAAATCTCTCATTATTTTTGCTCGTTTGTTTTTTTCATCATCAGAAACAATATCTTTTAATTTTTCCGCGATAGTGCCTATTCTGCTTGAAAATTTAAACACATGAATCTTGGAAAATTTCATTTTTTCACAAAATAATTTACTCTCATTAAAAAAAGATTCATCTTCTCCCGGATAGCCAATAATTAAATCAGTTGTGATCGCGATATCAGGCCGAATTTTACGCAAATTATTACAAATGGATTCATATTGATCCGTAGTATATCTGCGCCGCATTTTTTCTAAAATTTTATTACTTCCTGACTGCAAAGATAAATGCACGTGGCCACAGAGTCGGGGATTATTAAATAACGAATAAAACTCATCATCAAAATGCACGGGCTCGATTGACGAAATTCTGATTCTCATCTCTTTTGTATTATCCAAAATCTTTTTTAATAAATAAGAAAGATTTTTTTCCTGATTTTTCCATTCTCCAATATTAACTCCGGTAATCACCAATTCTTTAAATCCCTGTTTCTCCCGTGCCAAACATTCGGAAATAACCCTCCTTTCAGGATAGCTTGTAGCTTTTCCTCTGACAAAAGGAATAATACAATAACTGCAATAATTATCGCAGCCATCCTGGATTTTTAGAAGAACACGTGTTCGAGAACCATTAAAATTTTCAAAATCATCAATATCTTTATCCGAAGATAAAAAATTGATTACTTCATCATAAGTCGCGAAAACATGATCAATTTCTGGCATTTCAATATAAATATTATCTTTTTTACGCGCCCCGCAACCAAAAACAATAATCTTAGCCATCGGATTGTTTTGTTTGATCTGCCTTATGGCCTGACGCGACTTTCTATCAGCGATATGCGTAACCGTACAAGTATTGATGATACAAATATCCAAATTTTCAGTTTTTGATTTAATCTCATGTTTTTTTGATAAAATTGCCGCAATTTTATCGGATTCATATTTATTGACCTTACAACCCAAAGTCTTAAAACCGATTTTCATGGTAAATTTGTTTTATGAACGTAACAAAAATAACGAAAGTTTTAATATTTCTCAAGAGATCAATGATTGAGATTCACTGACACTGATTTGCAATTTTTTATCTTTTATTTTCTTTTCCTGATCTTTCGAAATATATAATTCACTAATATCAGAACCTTCTATATTTATTCTAACTAAATTATATAATTCACTAATATCAAGTTTTTTCCTGCTAAGTTTCGTATTCTCCATATACAATTCTTTAAGATTGGGATTTTCAAATTTTACATCTTTAACATAAGTTTCTGAAATATCTAAGATCTCTAAATTCAAAATTTCTGAAACATCTAAAACCTCCTCTTTCAATTTACATCCATATAAAACTAAACTCTTTAATTTATTATTATTATTATTTAAAATTAATTTATCCACTTTTGCATAACTAAGATTTAAAAATTCCATATTTCTAAATTGTCCTAAATCAAAAAAAGGGAAAAATACATTAGTATTATCTAAATTCAAATTACTAACATTATTTTTATTAAAATTTACACTATTTAAATTTGTATTACTCAAATCCAAGGATTCCAAATGATCTAAAAATAAAAAATTCAAATTAATATTTTTTAAAGGAACTTCATAATGCGCATCAGCTCTTCTTATCTTAACCACATACCCATCCTCATCAAACCCAAACTCCCAATCTTTTTCCTTCCCTCCCAAATACTGCAACAATTCCTCCTTAAAATTCAATTTCCTTCCCTCGCACTCTTTTTGTAAAACCGTTAAACCATCAACAATTTCAACCAATCTTCTCTCTGCTTCGATTTTTTTATTCATAAACTCTGAAACAGTCTCAATATCCTCTATTTGCCCGCGAAGCTCTTTAATCTCATCCAAAAGCTTCTTCTGCTCCTCCAAACCTTGTTGTAAAACATGACAAATATGCATAAATACTAAATAATAAAATTATAATCCACACTTCTCCTTACAATACTTTTTCATAGTTTCATTTAGAAAGTTCGTATAATTCTCTTCTTTCACTAAAAGAGTAGAATTTAATGTATCAATTAATTTGCCCTTTTCTTGTTCCAAATCAATTTCAGGCTTTATATTTTCCATTCGTTTTAAATCTTTTTCTGTAACTTTCGGGAGGACACCAAACAAATTTTCAAGTAATTCCTGTTGAGAAAAAGTTTTTCTGTTTGTTTTTTTTCTAGGCACTGCCGGATTTTTGGGAATGCTTCCCGTCAGATTTAATTCTCCAATTTTGAAAACACCATTATCTTCCAAAATATCTTTTTCTTCACCATCTTTCTTTATTGTTTTCATGGTTTTATCTAAAAAAAATCCACCAAAAGTATTAAACAATAAATACACCCATTCCTGTTCCTCAGCTTCAAAACGCTGAATAAAATGCTTCCAAAGATAAAAATCCAAATCCCTTTCATATCCATCATCTCTCCAATCTTCCATAATTGTTCTTAACGCTCTCATCGAAGGCACCGCCAGCTTTAAAAATGTATGAGGTTTTTGCGACATACCACATAAATATTTTTGATTTATTTTCTTTCCGCTATAAGCGTTTTGAATAATTCTGAAAATTCTTGCCAATTGATAAACCTTATCAAAATAATCTTCCGGAAGATTTGCCACATAACTTTTTGGCAATCCCAAAATAGCTATTATTTGATAAAGTTCATCATTCTCCTTTTTCCCTCCAAACAAGCTAAAACCAACCCTTTGCCAAACTTCACTTCCCCTGTTTCCAAATTAATACAGGCAGTTGGAATCTCTTCACTTTCAACTACTTGAAAATTCAAACTAAAATCCTTCGCAAACATTAAAAAAGAATTTTTTTTCATTTCAGTAAAATATTCCGCTTCAAATCTTTCTCTGGCCAAAACCAAAGAAACATCCGCAAACTCATCCAAAACCTCCGAAAAAGTCTTTTGTAAAATATTATCACTGCCGGTTTTCTCACCGAAATTTTTAACATTTAAATCTTCTTCCTTATTTGAATCACCTTCAACTGACATAAAAAATAAATCAAAAGAATTCTTAAAATTATACTACAAAACAACAATTTAAACAAATATTCATCAGAAGAGTTTCACCATATTTTTGTAAAATGATCCCTGATCCCTGACCTCTACACATTACTATCATTACAAAATAACCCAAAAAAATATCAACCCCAAGTTTTCATTTGATATAAACAAAATCTCATAACCTACACTTCAAATCCTTGAAATAAAACCTACACATCTATACAATCTCTTTGAAATATTTATTAATTTTCTAACCTAAAAAGTATGAAAAAGTTTCTGACAGGAATGTTCCTTGTAATGGCATTGGTTTTAACAGCAGGATGTTCAGCGTTGAACAATGACACAACTGATACAACCGACTCTACTGATACTACTACTGACGATACAAATACTGATACTACTACTGACGACACAACAACAGACGATACTGAGGAAGAAATAGCAGAATAATAAATTTAGCTTGAATATTATTAAAAAATATAAAATGAAGCCAAATTTATTTGCCTGCAAATTTATAACATCTGCACTAGTTATTTTTGCACTTTTATTGACAGGTTGCGGAAAGGCGGCGGAAGAAGAGACTAAGAACGCAGCCACGGATAAAAATACCTCAACCAAGAATACAAATGTTAAAAATAATGATAGTGATAAAAAAGAAGTGGATGTGGTTTTAGCTCCATCGCCTGAAGCGGTTGTTTCAGATTTGGATTCAGCCAAATCCGCGAAAACCAAAGGGGATTGTGATAAAATCAATGATCCGGACTATAAGGAAAGATGTTATCTTGAACTTCAAGACTAATATGATTTAAAAAAAGAGGCTTATCTAAGCCTCTTTTTTTTGACTAATTAATTATCCTAATAATATATTTCTTTTGGATTTACATAGTAATCCATATGAACAACATCATCCACATTATCAATATTAATTTCAATAGGATCTGACGGTTCAAATTTTAGATCACTTGGTTTTTTAATTGTACAAGTTAATATACCAGTATAATTATCTCCTAAGGTATTTCTAAAGAAGCCGACTACATCGCTTTTCCCATTTGTGCTATTTCCATATTTATCAATACAATCAACTGAAACATCTCTAATTGGAGTTCTGGTTCCATCTTTTAATTCAAATACATTTCCATAAATTGCTCTGGCTCCTGCTCTGGTTGATTCGCCGTGAGCTTGAAATTGGAAATTACCTCTATTTCTTGCTTCACATGTTTTATCATCTTTTTTCTTCAATACATCAAATACTCTATCAGCGTTAAATCTATCCAATCCATTTCCCGTACACGGATTTGCGCCTCTTAATTTAAATTCAGTATAATCATAGATTCCGACTTTTGCTGGTTTTTGGAAAGTAATCGAAATATTTTCCAAATTGCTTAATACGGATCTCTCTCCATTTATAACTTTAGGATCGGAAGATCTCGCAATTTTGGCCGGTGCTGATAATTTTTCTTTTATCCAAAGTAAAAATTTTCTTGGTTTTTCTTCATTAACAATAGGGTCAGTATCTTTTGGTAGACAACTTGTCGCTCCCTTCACGCAATATAGTCTATCATACACATAAATATCTTTTATATGAATTTGACCATTCACAATTTCTAAAATTGTCTTGTCGTCAGAAGATTTAATACTTATGGGACCTTTGTCGCTATTAATGGTAATACCGCTTTCGGAAGCGTTTAAAGCAATCTTTTTAGCATTGGCGCTAATATTGCTCACATTATTGATTTCTACGTCGCCTTGAATGATTTGCAACCCTGATTTAGAATCAATAACTGTTTTCGCGCCTTTTAAAATATTATTTTTCCCTGCGGCAATAATTACATCATTACCGGATTTTAAATTTAAATTGTTAAGACCAAATACACTTAAATCTGTGTTCGCCGAACTTTGTATATCCAAAGATTTTAATTCTTTAATATAAGCATTATCATCTGTATAAATACCATAATGAATAGAACTGTTTGAACTACTATCTTGTCTAATTGCCCCTAAGTAGGCTGTCTTCAAGTATTCTTTTTTATTATTTATTATAGCTCCCATAATACCGGCGCCGCTTTCAACTTTCTTGCTATATTCGTTATATCCAATGATACCTGCCACACCAATAGATCCATCCGTATAGGTCGTTCCTAAAACACCATAGTCTAGACCTGAACCATATACACCTATACCATGTGAGAATTTATCAATAGCGGATACATTGCCAGATAAACTCAAATAACCTGAAGCACTAATCTTAAATTTATCAATTTTATTATCTGTTGATTTTGATCGCCAGTCAGTATTCCAAATATTTGAATAAGTCCCGGTAGTATAAGCTCCCAGTCCTCTAAATGATTCTTTACCCTCGTCAGATAGATAAAAATCATTCATATCAGCCTGTAAAGTTATAGCCCCATCAGATGACTTCATCAGATTCGATATTTGACTACTAATGGATGTCCCCTGATCACCCACTAAATACTTACTATTATTTTCCGCTTGTGTATGAAGATTGATATTAGAAAAAGCAAACTTGCCCATATAAGGAGCGTCTGGAATAAGTGGTCTATTTGTAGTTTTTAAATTTAAAAAAGAATAAAAACCTTGATGACCATAAGCATTGGAATAATTATCATTATCAATAACTTCTGATGATGAAAAGGCTGCCGTAGTTCCAACAGGTGTTCTATGTATTTTTATTTTTTCATCTTCAATATTAATGTCTGCCCCAATAGGCAATTTAACATCTTTAATCACAACACCATCAAACGTCGGTACAACCTTCGCATTCGGAGGCGGTTCTTTCGGCGCAGTATCCGTCGCTGCAAAAACATAATTTAATGAAGCAGCGGAAGTAACACCAAAAACGAAACAAATTACTGCAGTTAAAGAAGTTTTGAACAATTTTCGCATTTTGTTTTTGTTATTTATTTAAAAATTCTTATTATATTAACATATTTTGCCCTCAAAAACAATAAAATATTTTTCAAAAAATTCCTTGCTAAACTCCAACCAATAAGTAAAATAAATCAAAATTAATTTCCATTATGTTTCGAAAAATTTTAATAATTTCATTAATAATCACAACTTTTTCCGGTTGCAGTTTAATCAGCAAAATTTCCCAAAAGTTAGGCATAACAATGCCCATTGAAGAGCAAAATAAACTGTACACACAAGCCATAAAAACTAAAGATGAAAAATACTGCCAAAAAATAAAAAACAAAAACACGGAAAAAAATTGCCAATACTCCGTAGTTTTCGAACAAGCAAAAGAAAGACATGATCCAAATCATTGCGCGAATATTTTTGTAGCCCCAATACAGGGGCTCTGCAGGGAATCAGTGATAACTACCACCCCGCTTTCAACGCGTTCGTAATCAACTTCGCGGCCTCACCCCTTTTCAAAGGTTGATACGGCCTAAAAGTATTATCCGCGTATCCGTCAATTATTCCCATAATATTGCCTTTTTTAAGCGCGTCCCCATACCATGAATTATAATTGACATCTGAAAAAGATTTATAATTTTGACTATGGCCACCCTTCATCTCAAAAGCTCGCATTAAAATCGCTGTAGCTTCAGCCCTATTAATTAAATTATTCGGTCTGAAAGTATTATCGGCATAACCTTGAACATAACCCGACTGATTGGCAATCAAAATTGTATTGTAATACCAATCGCGACGATTAATGTCAGCGAAAGGATTTGCGGCATTTCTTTGATAAGTGTTGATTTTTTTTGCCCTAATGATCAATGTGATAAATTCCGCTCTAGTAATATATTGTTCAGGCTTCATGTCTCCACCAGTATATCCACGCATCACACCTTGCCTCTGCAAAAATTGCAAATACGGAGACGCCCAATGAATCTGAACATTTTGATAATAACTGGACATGGCGCCAACCTCATCAATAACATCAAGTTTAATTACATGAAATCCGATTCTTTGAAATCTATGCGAAATCTTGCTATTGAAACTTATTGTATCAGATTTGATATCATCTTCACCTTGATAATCAAAATCCCATCTGTATCGCAAACGTCTATCTTGCCTGTCGCCGGAAGATGAAGCGTCAAATTGAAAAAGAGTATTGAAAGTCCCTTCATAAGGAGACACAATAAAAAATGCTTTTGGCGCAGAATTAACCAAAACCTCCACCTCAACGCTTGCCTCGTCAGTCATTCCCAAAGGATCTCTAACCTGCACAGTCACTTTTTTCTTCCCGGAAGTTTCATAAAAATAATTTTCAGTGGCATTTCTAAGAAATTGAGTATCATAAATCAAATCTCCGTCAAAATCCCATCTATAATTTAAAGAATTATTATTGAATTGATTATCGGTTGAGCCTCTAGCGTCAAAAGTAAAACGAGTGGCGGTAGTTCCGTTCAAAACATTAACTCTCAAAACCGCTTTTGGAGCGGTATTTTCGGCAATAAATATTTCTCTTTCCGCCGTATCAGTGTTATTCGCCGCATCCTGAACCTCAACAATCACCTTATTATAACCCGATTCCCGATAAGTATGCCTTACTGAATTCACCCTCAAAAAAGGAGAATCAAACTTCCCATCCCCATCAAAATCCCATCTGTAAAGCAAATAACCTTTTCTTTCCGTATCTTTGGCGTTCGCCGTAAACAACATTTCCACGCCGGCCAAAAATTTATCATTATTTCCATAATTAGTGCCGGATCTGATCACAATTGTAACCCTTGGAGGAAAATCCCTTTCCCTCACAATAACATTGATTTTTTCGGTATCCGTATTGCCATCCCTGTCTTTTACCTCAACTAAAGCCTCTTTAAGCCCCGGAGTCGTATATTTAAACGAACCTTCGGAATTATCGGAAAATTCAGTTTCAAAAATTCCATCATTATTAAAATCAAATCTATACTGAAGACGATATTGTTCCTCAAAATCAAAAGAATCAATCGCGTCAAAATAAAACCTATCATCAACTTCTCCTGAAGTAGGATTAGCTACGATTTTAGCCTCAGGTTTGTTTGATTGCTGCACATAAATCTCTTTCTGATTAGTCGCATTCAAACCAATAATCAATTTTTCCTCAGAAGTAGGAGATTTCACAAGCAATCTCGGAAGATAATATCCAACCTCATTATAAGAATAATAAAAGACTCTCTGAGTAGAATAATTAGTGTCAAATTTTAAGTCCCCGTCAAAATCCACCCTCATCAAATAATCATTTTTGTTATAATTTTTTGAAGGCTCAATATCAACTTGAAATTTAAACTGCGTCTCAATACTTCCTTTATCAGGATAAGCCCCAAAAATAACTCTAAAATCATCCTTCAACGAATTATTCTGCGCCAATACAGGAAAATTAAAAGATGTGACAAAGCTCAACAATAAGCCTAAAACAACTAATTCTTTTCTTCCAAAAAACATTTTCATGAAATATTCTTTTAATACAAAAGAACATTATTGTATAATCTTCTATAGAAAAGTCAAGTAAAAATTAAACATAGACAAATGATCATATTGTATCTGAGTAAAATTTAAATAATTCTTTCAATCAATTCCTCCAAAATTTTCGAAAAATGGTATTCTTACGAATCTACGGAATTACGCCTCATCAATACGCCTTCGCAAACACCACCTCCTGCGTCGCTTCCCCTCCACAATAAAAACATCTCTTCCCCTTCACGTCTTCATCCAAAATTACCCTGATTGTCGCCTTTGTTTCATCCTGAATTTTTTCTTCAACTTTGGCATCACAACAAAAATAAGCTTTATAAAACCCGCTTTTTTCTGAAATCAAATTTTTAAACTCATTATAATCATTTACTGAAAATGTGTTTTCTTTTTGAAATTCCAAAGCTTTTTTATAAATATTTTCCTGAATTTCACTTAATAATTTATCCACTTCCTTTTTCATATTACCGCTTTCTATGGACATTTTCTCTAAAGTATCTCTTCTAAATAATACAACCTGATCTTTCTCAAGATCTTTTGGCCCGACTTCAATCCTGATTGGCGCGCCCTTAACTTCCCATTCATTAAATTTAAATCCCGGACTTAAATTTTCCCGATTATCTACATGTACTCGCAGATTTTTATCAAAAGAATCCTTCATATTTTCCACAAATTCCAAAACCTTATCTTTTTCTTGATCCGTTTTATAAATTGGAATAATCACAATTTGATAAGGTGCGACTTTTGGAGGCAAAACAAGGCCATGATCATCTCCGTGAACCACGATTATCGTGCCGATCAAACGCGTGGAAACACCCCATGAAGTTTGCCAGACATACTGCAATTCTCCTTTTTCATCTTGATACTGAATATTAAATGATTTGGCGAATCCTTGCCCAAGATTATGAGAAGTTCCTGCCTGAATCGCTTTCCCGTCTTTAGCCAAAGCCTCTGTTGCCAAAGTATACAAAGCTCCGGCAAAAGTTTCCTTGCGTGATTTTTTTCCCGTAAGAACAGGCAAAGCCAAAAAATTCTTGTCAAAATCATTGTACATCTTCAATGCGCGAGCAGCTTCAATATCGGCTTCCTCCAGAGTTGCGTGAGCTGTATGCCCTTCCTGCCAAAGAAATTCCGTAGTTCGCAAAAAAGGTCTGGTGCGCATTTCCCAACGCACAATATTTGCCCATTGATTTATTAAAAGCGGCAAATCCCGATAACTTTGCACCCATTCTGAAAAAGTATCATACATTATTGTTTCCGAAGTAGGTCTAACATATAAATTTTCCGCTAATTTTTTCCCGCCACCATGCGTAACAATAGCACATTCCGGCGCGAAACCCTTCACATGTTCTTTCTCACGATTAATAAAACTCTCAGGAATAAATAAAGGAAAATAACAATTCTGTACGCCCGCCGCTTTAATTCGATCATCCATCTCTCTTTGAATCAATTCCCAAATTCTATAACCATAAGGTTTAATAATCATGCACCCTTTGACTTTCGAATATTCCGCCAAATCAGCTTCTTTGATCACATCCAGATACCACTGAGAAAAATCTTGAGATTGAGTTGTAATTTTATTTTTTGCCATAAAAATTTAATAAAGTTAATTTAATACTGAAATACCTCAATTTTCGAGCAAATTCACTTTAACATTATTTTCCAAATTTGGAATATTTGGAGCCCAAACCGGCCAGGTCTTGATCTCAACTCTCTCAACTTCATCAAGATTTTGAATAAACTTTATCGCTTCTTTTTTATTCCAACCAAGAATATGTTCCTTAATTTTTTCAATCAACCTTTTTCCGTTTTCTTTATCAGGATCGAGTTCAAATTCTTCTATTCCTTTAATTGATGCTGTTACAACATATTTTTTGGTGCCGGCGTCGTTATTGAACAAACGATAAGTAATGGATTCTTCATCAATTTTCGTTAATTTTTTTTGCGGCAATTTTCGGCTTTTCAATTCTCTTTTTAAAATATTTTTAAATTCATCATAATTGAATGAAATCCCTGTCGCATTAACTTCGGCGTTAACTTCAAATGAATCCAGCTCTTTATTCACCAATTTCATATCAACGAATGATTTTGGATCATCATATCGAATCGCCCTTTTCCATGCGATATTTTGCTCCACTAAAAGCCGCAAATTCGATTTTTTTACATCATTCAAATCTTTAATGTAGGCATCCAATGTCGGAATGATTTCTTCAATAATCTTCTCATGCGCGAATTTTTTCGCAGCCTCCAAATCTTCCTTTGTCACAAATTTTTTTACATCGGTTTTTCCGCCTGTCATCACGGTTTCACTCTTTGCATATAATAATTTTTGACTTGCCGGTTTTAAACTGGGAAGAAAAAAAGTTGTCGGTGCGATATTACCTCTTTCTCCTACAATCGCTCCATGAATATCAGTTTCGTCCGCGCTTACAAATGCTTTAATTGTGCCAAATCCCTGGTCCGTGGCAGCCGGAACAACTATCCGATTTTGCAGACGATAAATTATTCCGTCAGGAGATTGAAAACGAGTTTTTGGAATTAAAGGCCATTCTTTTTTATCTTGATTAATAATCGTTATTTCTCCGTTTGCATTTTGCCCATAAAATTTTCTGCCTGTTGAATTATAAGTATATGTTTTTTTAATCGGACCTCCCGGATATACTTCATAAGAAGCGATCATATTCGTGGGATGCGTATTCAATTCCGCCGCGTTCACCCTATTATCGGCCAAAGTAATATTTACGGACTGCTCAATCACATCGGATTTTGGTTTCAAATAAATAGTTGCTCCGGGAAGCGCGATATAGCTTACCGCGAAAAGCAGCACCAAGCTGGCTAAAATCATAATTCCCAAAGTTCCGCGATATCCCTTTACAAAACTGAAAATCACAAAAAAATCTTTAACACTTCTTGTTTTTTTTGATTTTCTTCTTCCGGATTGCGGCAACGGCGCTTCTCTTGTTTTTGACATTTTCAAACCCGGATTTTTGTTTTTTCTGACAATATCAAAAATAGAATATTTCCTTTGTTCCAAGCGAACAGGTTTGTCATCTTCCAAAAAGTTTTTAAGCGCTGAAATAGGGGATATTTTCAAATGTGGAGATTTATTCGCATCATCTTTATTAAAAAGATCTTCCTCAGATTTTTCATAAACCGGAATATCCGCTTGCATTGCCAAATTAACGCCCTGTTCATCATTGGTGATTATAAAAAGATTTTTATTCACATCCTTTAATTTTCTGTTCAAAATTTTTAAATTTACAACGCTGTTTAAAATATTCGCTCTTTTGGGAATTACCAGATAAATATTTTCCACCTTCAAATTCCTTATTCTATCGAAAAGACCAGTGATTTCATCATCAATATCCACAAATAATATTTTTTTATCCGAATATTTTTTTGCTGCTTTTTCTTCCTTTGATTCCAAAGTCTCTTCAGCATTTTCTGATTTTTTTTTGCTTAAATTTTTATTTACAGGAATTTCTTCCTCTAAATTTTCCTGATTGTCATTTTGGGTATCATCGATCATAAAAATTTAAGATTAAACTTGTAAAAGGCGGACAACTTTGCGTAAAATTCTGGATAATATTTTTTCCTCTCCGGCTAAATCCAAAGCAACATTGGCAAGCGCCATAGGAGTGACATCCTGCTGATCTTTTAACTTGTTCGTCATGTCAATAATATTGGAAATATGCTTAGGTTGCAAAAAATTTATTTGCGGTTTTCTGGAAAAAGGTAATGATTTTATCCAATTTCTTGTATCCAAAACTTCTTTGATCTCAGGGAGATGAGACCCCCCCCCGCATAATAAAATTCTTGAAGGAAGACTGTCAATGTTTTCAAATTCGGATAAAGTCAAAGAAACGCCTGTAAGCCAAACTTCACAATCACTTTTCATGGCTTCTCTAACAATATTATAAGATTGTTTTTCCAATTTATCCTCGGCGTAGGCCAATTTTATTTCTTCAGCTTCATCAAAAGAAATGTTTAAACTCTGAGAAAGTCTTTTTGTGAAAGTCCGTCCTCCGAGTGTAAACATTTTAGTACCCTCAACACTTCCGTCTCTAACCAAAGCGATATCAGTGGTTCCTCCACCTATATCAATGAAAATCGCGCTAAAATTACTTCGATCCTCTTGCCCCAAACATCGCGCGACAGCATAAGGCTCAGCAACTATTGCCAGCAAATCCATATCCAATTCAGCCGCGATCGTCTGTAAAGCTCCGAAATGAACCAAAGGAGCGAAAGCGTTAAAAATCGACATAGTAACTTCCTTGCCTTGAAAACCCAGCGGATTCGAAACCTTATAACCATCAATTCGCACATCCACGATTCCCGCGTTAACAAGCTTGACATCTATTTCATTATGCCCTGTTTCATAAGCAAGCTGCGCTCTAACTTGATCAAATGCTTTCCATTGAATTTTATGAATAATATTTTTCAATTCATCAAAACTGATTTTACTGTTCGGATCACTGCGGGTATAAGTCGTGGTACTCGTGGCACCTTTTACTAATTCGCCCGCTATTCCCATAACCATTTGATCTACCTTGATTCCTGACCCCTTTTCCGCTTGTTTAATCGCATCCTTACAATTTTCAATAACACCCGCAATATCAGTAACCACACCTCCTTGCATTTCACCCAATCTTTGCTTTTTTTTGCCACAACCAAGAACAAGCCCCCTGCTTTCTTGACTTTCGCACACCAATGCTTTCACATATTCAGTACCTATATCCAAAGCTAAAAAATAGGAATTAGTACGGCGATCTTTATTGAATAAGCTGCGCATATCAAATATTCATTAACTTTCAGAAAAGATAAATAAAAGTCTATTCAAGATCATAAATAAATTCAAATTTTTTAGCAAGATCTTTCCTCTTTAAATTGAAACACTTATAATAACCTCATGCAAAAAAAATATCTCCAACTAACAACTCAAAAAATTGCCTATTTTGAAATGGGCGAAGGAACGCCATTGATAATTTTACCAGGATGGGGATTAACTTCCGATAAATTTTTGGAATTACAAAAAATCTTATCCAAAAATTTTCATACATTTTCTCTGGATCTGCCGGGAGTTGGGGAAAGCACCAATCCTGAAAAACCATATTCTGTTTCTGATTACGCCCATGTTGTTTGCGAATTTATCAGAAAATTAAATTTACCTCAGTATAACATATTGGCTCATTCATTTGGTGGAAGAATAGCCATAAAAATTGCCGCAGAATCACCTGTGAAATTAAAACATTTAATTTTAACCGGAGCTGCCGGAATAAAAGATAAAAATAATCTCAAAAAAAATATATTTAAAATCCTTGCAAAAACAGGAAACGCATTTTTTTCATTACCTATAATCAGCAAAATGGAAAAATCTGCCCGAAAAATATTATATAGATTATCAAAAGGCTATGATTATTTGAAATTGACAGATCCGATAATGAAAAAAACATTTCAGCTGATTGTTGAAGAAAACTTAACAAATCTTTTGCATAAAATAAACATCCCGACTTTGCTGCTTTGGGGTAGAGAAGATACACTTACTCCAGTATCGCACGCAAAAATAATGCATGAAAAAATTAAAAATTCGCAAATTATAATTTATGATAATATAGGCCACAGATTGCCCTATGCGATGCCCGATGAATTTGCCGAACAAGTGGAAAAATGGTTTTATAAAAAATAATCATATAAATGTTTAACTTTACAGATAATACCTACAGAATATTAATAGTTTTAACTCTTTTGGCCTTTTTTGGAAGAACGTTTTTTGCGACCCTCTTTCAGGTTTATCTATGGCAATTAAAGGAATATCGAATTGATCGCCTAATCGACCATTTAAAAAGTAAAAAAAACAGAAAATCAATATTTAATATATTTTTTTATGTCCGCTTATTTATAATCCTGATATTTTTTTTCGGTGTGCGATTTATAGAAAACAATATTTTATCATTGATTTTATTGATCTATTTACTGGAAACCGTAAACTCCTTAATTAAAATTAAAAATAAAACATTAAAAAAACCGATATTAACAAAAAAAGCTATTCTGATTTCTCTTATTTCCTTTGGAACAGTTTGTTATTTCCCGGGAATATTCTTATACGATGCTATATTTTTATACTCGGAATTTACTGAGCGGAAATTTGGTTTGCTTTTTTTGATGGGAGGTACCGCCGGAACAATATTTATTACCTTCATTCTACCCATTTTAGTTTTCGCGATAGTATTGATATTTAATATAATCACGCAACTGATCAAAAAATACATTTACTACAAAGCAAAATTAAAAATCCAAAAATTTCAGGATTTACTGGTAATCGGCATAACCGGCAGCTATGGAAAAACCAGTACAAAAGAATTTATGTATCAAATACTTTCAAACGATTATAATTGTTTAAAAACGGAAAAAAACATAAATTCCGAAATAGGAGTCGCACAAACAGTATTATCCAAATTAAACAAAGATCATCAAATATTTATAGTTGAAATGGGGGCTTATAAAAAAGGAGAAATTAAAACAACCTGCCAAATGGTAAAACCAAAAATCGGAATCCTGACAGCCATATCAAACCAACATTTAGCACTCTTCGGATCACAGGAAAAAATACGCCAAACTAAAATGGAATTAATAGACTCACTACCTGAAGATGGCTTGGCAATAATGAATTTTGACAATAATTCAATTCGCGAATCTTTAAAAGAAGTAACTTCTCCTTATAAAACCTATTCTTTAGATAATAAAAAGGCTTATGTATACGCTGAAAATATTGAAGAAACAGAAAATAATTTAAAATTCTCCATTAATTTTAACAATCAAAATATAAAACTAGAAACAAATATCATTCCTAAACACAATATTGCCAATATCTTGCCATCAATATTAATAGCTGATTATTTAGGTATGGATCTTAGAAAATTGCCGCAAAAAATTAAAGATTTAAAACCAATAGATAAAACCATGAACAGAAAAACAGGTAAAAATGATTTAATGATTATTGATGACACTTACAATGCCAATCCGGACGGAATTAAAAGCGCTTTGGAACATTTGAAATTATATCAAAATCAAAAGAGAGTTATTGTTATGCCAAGTTTGTTGGAATTGGGAGAAAAAAGCCGGGATTCACATCAAGAAATAGGGGAAAAAATCAGTGAAATCTGTACACATGCCATTTTTTTGGATAAAGATCAGAAATCAAACTTGGAAATTGGAATAAAAACAATAAAAAGTAATCTTAAAATTTATTATGAAAACGAAAAATCAAAAATACTCGATATAATTGAAAAAGAAATCGGCTATAATTCGGTTATACTATTTGAAAGCCGTGGCACTGAAAGTGTAATGAAAATATTGTTAAATCGAGAAGAATAAAAAATTTATAATTAAAACACATGATTCACACTTCTTTATCTCCAAACACCACTCTTAAGGATATTTTCATAGCCAAATCCTATATTTTTTTCCCATGGAAATGGTTATCAATACGCCATGGCAAATACGTTCATCAGATTGAGGAAAAATTTAAAAAATACTTGCCGATCAAACATGCGGTCAGTTTTGATAGTGGCCGTTCAGCTCTTTACGCCATATTAAAAGCAATGAATGTCCAAAAAGGAGATGAAATTATTTTGCAAGCTTACACTTGCGTTGTAGTGCCAAACGCCATAATTCACGCCGGCGCCGTACCGATTTACGCGGATATTGAAAAGGATTCTCTGAATATTGATCAAAACGATCTGGAAAAGAAAATAACACCTAAAACCAAAGCCATAATCATCCAAAACACATTCGGTGCTATCGCTGATTATGAAAAAATACAAACAATCGCCAATAAACATAAACTTAAAATCATTGAAGATTGCGCTCATTCGCTTGGCGCAGAATTTAAAAATAAAAAAATCGGCACAATCGGAGATGCCGCCATGTTTAGTTTTGGTCGCGACAAAGTGATTTCCGCGGTTTATGGCGGAATGGCCGTGACAAATAATCCGGAAATCGGCAAAAATTTGAAAAAATTTCAACAAGATCTTTCATATCAAAGTTATAAAAAAATTTATAGCCATTTGCTTCATCCTATAATATTTGCGATTTCCTTACCTTTATATAATTTTTTACATCTGGGAAAAATAATGATTTTATTTTTTCAAAAAATTAATCTCTTATCGAAAGCTTTGATTCAAGAAGAAAAAAAAGGTAAATTCCCGAAATCGCAACCCTCTTGTTTTCCTAATGCCCTAGCTGAAATTGCTTGTAATCAAATGAAAAATTTAGATAAATTCAATAAACATCGAAAAAATATTGCCGATTTTTATCAACAAGAATTATCTGAATCAATTCTGCGAACACCTAAGGTAAATAAAAGTTCTAAAAACATTTATCTTCGATTTACGATTTTTATTTCACAAAGAGATGAATTAATGCGCCTCGCCGCGAAACAACATATTTATTTGGGAGACTGGTATGATAATGTTATAGCACCGAAAAATGTGGATTTTGAATCCGTATTTTATCAAAAAGGATCTTGCAAGAATGCTGAAAAAAGAGCTTTGGAAAGCATAAATCTGCCAACCCACATACACATCACTTTAAAAAAGGCGGAAAAAATTATTGATTTTTTAAAAAATAATTAAAATTAAAATTATGAAAATACAGGAAATTACAGATAAAAAAGTATGGGAAGAATTTCTCCTGAATCAAAAAAAACAATCATTCCTGCAGTCTTGGAATTGGGGTGAAGTAAATAAAGAATTGGGGAAAAAAATATTTCGCTTGGGATTATACGATAAACAACTTAATTTGGTGGGAATTTGCCAAGTTTTAAAAATTATAGCCAAACGCGGCACTTTTCTGCATATTCCGTATGGTCCGGTAATTGATTTCAATGATAAACAACAATTCGAAATAATATTGAATTACTTGAAAAAGCTTGCCAAACAAGAGAAAGCCTCCTTTGTCAGAATCAATCCATTAATTGAAGATAATGAACAAAATGACCTGTTATTTAAAAGTCATGGATTCAAAAATGCGCCAATTCATTTGATAAATCCTGAAACGAGTTGGATAAAAGATATTGGCGCGACTGAAAATGAGATAATGACGGATTTTAAAAAAAATACTCGCTACGAAATAAATAGAGCTGTAAAAATGGGAGTAAAAATAGAATCTTCGTGCGATGAAAAAGCATTGAATGAATTTTATAAAATTCATATGGATACCGTAAAAAGGCATAAATTTATTCCTTTTCCCTTAAATTTTCTCCAAAAACAATTACAGGTACTTTCGAAAGATCACCAAATAGAAATATTCAACGCAATTTTTGAGAATAAAATCATAGCATCTGCGATAATTGTATTTTACGGGCAGGAAGCATCATACCATCATGCCGCTTCTTTAAGTGAATATAATAAAATTCCCGCTTCATATTTAATCCAATGGGAAGTTATAAAAAAAGCCAAAGAAAAAGGCTGCCTGCGTTATAACTTTTGGGGAATTGTGGATGATAATGATAATCATCCATGGTTTGGGTTAAGTCAATTTAAAATGAAATTTGGCGGTCAGAAAGAAAAATATCTCCATGTCCAAGATTATCCTATTACTATTAAGTATTATTTAAATTGGATAATTGAAAAAATTCGAAAAATAAGAAGAGGATATTAAAATTGAATAAACAATGATTTATCGGATTAAAAAGTAATAAAGTTCCTAATTTAAAAGGATAATCTTATTTGTCATTCTTGACATATCTCTAAAAGCATGTCATAATTACCTGATTTTATCCATTTTATTGTTAATGCGACAAAAAACTAAAAATCACATTAAATACAACAAAACTTTAATATATTTTTTAAAGAACTCTTTTTATTTTTTAAAACAAAAACAAATGAAAAAAAGAGGAAACATTAGTTTAAGTAAAAAAGCGAAATTAGTAAGCGCGTCAGTGCTTGCTGTTTTGACTTTCAGTTTGGTATTGGCAACAGCCATCCAAACAGAAAACCTGAAGACTCAGGTAGATAATCCTCCACCACCACCTGAGGGACAAATGCCACCACCACCGGACGGCAATATGCCACCACCACCGGACGGCAATATGCCACCACCACCGGACGGCAATATGCCACCACCACCGGATGGCAATATGCCACCACCACCGAATGGCAACATGCCACCACCACCGGACGGACAAATGCCACCTCCAAATGGACAACCTTATCCAAATGGTACACAACCAAACGGACAGCCATATCCAAACGGCCAACAGCCTTATCAACCATATCCTGGACAACAATATCCAATGGATCAACAAGGAGTTCCTCCAGGTTGTTATAAAACACCTGATGGTCAGGTACACTGTGATCAACAAAGCGGCACACAGCCTGGACAACAATATCCAAACGGCACACAACCAAATGGTCAACCTTATCCAAATGGTACACAACCTTATCAACCATACCCTGGACAACAATATCCGAACGGTACACAACCACAACCATACCCTGGACAACAATATCCGAACGGTACACAACCACAACCATACCCTGGACAACAATATCCAAACGGTACACAACCTGGACAGCAATATCCCGATCAAAAATATCCGGATGCCGGTACTGATTGGATGTATATGGATCAGGAAGAATGTTCTGCTAATGGCGGTACATGGTGTGGAAACGTAACAGATGCTCCATGTTTTCCTCCAAACATGAGTTGTGAACAAGCCATGAATAATACTATGAATCCTCAATATGGAGCTCCAACTCAACCTGGAATGCCGGGGCAGCCTGGAATGAATCCTCCAATGACAAATGATCCATGGGGAAATTACAATTTTAACAATGGAAAAGAAGGACAGCAATGGCAAGGTCCAAATTTTGAGCAAGGAAATTTTGACCAAAACGGACCAAAAATTTCTGAAGATCCAAGAGCTCAAAAAGATATTGAAAGAATGAAAAAAGAAGTTGAACGCGAGAATGCAAACGATTTGAAAACATGGAAAAGAATGCTTGAAAAAATGGCAAAACAACTTGGCTCAGATAATTCAGCCATTGCCGCTTTTCAAACTAAATTAACTGACTTTGAGGCCGTAGTTAACACTGTAAAATCTTGTTATGATCAGATGGAATATATGTCTCAAATGCAGGAATGCCAAGGAGGCAGAGACGAACTTAATTGGAGCCGCCAAGATATGTGGCAGTCTTTCCAAAGTTTCGAGATGCTGGCAAACATGTCTCGTGAAAAAGAAAACTTTGTACGAGAATGTAAAAATATTGAAAAAGAAACAGGTAGAGCTGTAAAAGAAGGCGCAGATGCTGAAGCCGCTAAAAAAATAGTGGAAACTTGTACTGCTTTTGTAACTTCAATTGAAGAAGCATTCAATAGCGGAGACGGCGATACAGTAAGAACAGCATTTGATGATGCTCGTTGGGAAATGGGAGATATGTGGGAACAAGTGAAAAACCTTCATGAATCTGTAAAAGATGTCAGAATGGGCAAAGATATTTCTAGATGGGTAAAAGATTTAAAGAGCGGAATAGCTGAAGGAGAAGGAATTATCTCTGATTTACAAGCAAAAGGCAAAAATACAGATGCATTAATTAAAATTTTGGATAAAGCAAAAAGATTATCCAATGAAGCTGAAAAATGTATAGCAGTAGAAGATTTTGGCTGCGCTGAAGAAGCAATGCGTTCAGCCGGATTTATCAAAGAAAACTTCGAACGCGCTTTGATGCAGATCTCAGGCGGAGCCGGAATGGGCTACCCTATGAAAAATCAAGAAGGCATGTATAATGAACAAATTCAAGATAAATTTGGATACATGTTTGAAGAAGGTGATTCAGGAGAATCATCAAGAGCAGTCAGTTTTGAACAATTTGAACAACAATTGAATGCGATGTTTGAAGCCAAAATGGCTCAAATGTTGCAACAAGTTGAACAAATGACCCAAAGTGTTGTTTCCAGCTTGGTTGAAACTGTAGCGACAATCACAAATCAACAGGTTAAATCAGCATTGGAACAGAAACATACTAATTTAATGGAAAATGTTCTAGCTGTCGGTGATACCGGAAAAGTAGATGAAATCGGTAAAAGAATGAGCGAAATGGCTCAAAAAATTGCCGAATTGGAATCAGCCAACGAAGAATTGGCTTCAGAGAACAAAAAATTAAAAACACAATTTGATGGAGCTACTACGGAATTGGCTAAATTAAATCCGATTAACGACGAAATGGCTTCTAAAATCGAAGCCAAACGTGTTGAAATCGAAGCTTGTGTCGCTAAAGAAGATATCAATTGTTTAACAACAGCAAAATCAGCAATTATAAAATTAAAGAACGAAGAACAAAAATATGCTGTTGAAGAAGGATTAACTGATTTTGGCGATGTAAAAATTGATGACTGGTATTACAAGTCAGCAAATGCTATGAGCCAATTGGGTATGATCAAAGGTAAAGAAATTGAAAATGATTATACCGATAAAAGCTTTGCTCCGGGCGATCCTGCAGCTTTAGCTGAAGTAATTACAACTATCGTTCGTGATAAATACGGAAAAGACCAAACTGGCGAGCCGACAAATCCTGAAAATGCTCCGGCTTGGGCAAAAGGTAATATCCGAACTTGTGAAGACAATGGTTGGACAAATTGTAATTCTCAAACAAATTACTTCAACGCCGCCACAAGAGGTCAATTAGCTCAATTACTTGTAAGTGCTTATGGCATGCAAGATGTAGCAGGTGACTTAAGTGTTGATGACGTAAAAGAAATTTTCTCGGATTGTGCGAACGAGGCTGACTTGCCTTACTGTCAAGCAATCGGAGCACTTAATTTCTATGGTATCATCACCGGTCAAGACACGGATAATGGTGTAAAAGCTGACATTTACGGAATCGTAAACAGAGCTCAATTAGCTGCTGTATTGGATAGAATGGAAGCTGCTAATTTGTTGGAAGAACGTGGAGTTAACCCTCTTCCTACTCCCTGAAATTAACTTCTGATATTAAAGAGTAACAAAAAGGCCCCGATAAAAACGGGGCCTTTTTAATTGACTTAAATTTAAAGAAGATGTATTATATTAAATCTTTTTTAAGAAAAATAAAAACAAAATATATGAAAAAAGCATTAAAACAAAAATTCGGATTAATTATCATATCAATCTTAGTAACCGGTTTAATCTTAATTGCGGCTATCCAAACGCAAAATTTGAAAGCTCGGTTAATTCAAAAAAAAGGTTCAATAAATTTGGAAAATTGCGCAAATAATAATGTTTAAAAAATAATATTTGCATTTTATCTCAAAGTTCAGTAAAATTTTGCCGATAAGAATTAACTTAAATTCAGAATTTAACTTTTAAAAAATGGCTAAACATCCAGTACCAAAGAAAAAAACTTCAAAAGGACGTACATCCCGCAGATATGCTGAGTTTAAAAATAGTGTTATTAAGAGGCTTAATAATACCGTAAGGTTGGAGAATTGCCCAACATGCGCAACACCTAAATTATTGCACAAAGTATGCGCTTCATGTGGAACATACAAAGGAAAGCAAATAATAAACAAATCCAAAGAAATCGAAAAAATTACTAAAATAAAAGCCTAATACCTTAATTATGGCTGCGAGCTACAGACATTTATCGCGTATAGCGGTATTGCAAACTATTTTTGCTTATGATTTCAGGGACAACAAAGTAAACCCTGAACAATTATTGGATTACATTTTAGAAGATTCAATTTTTCAAAATCTCGATAAAACCTTTTCAAAAACTCTACTTGATGGAATTTTACGAATGAACGAAAGTTTGGTAAAAGAAATTATAGCTCACGCGCCGCAATGGCCTCTTGAAAAAATTGCCATTATAGATAGAAATATTCTCAAAATGGGAATTTATGAGATTCTGTATTCAGATGATATACCGCCTCTGGTTGCTATAAATGAAGCTATAGAAATCGCCAAGCAATATGGAGGAGACAATTCACCGAAATTTATCAACGGAGTACTTAGTTCCATTTATGAAGATTATAAAACAAAAATAAATAAAAAGAAGATATAATAATCATCCATAAATTTGTGAAATATCAAGAATTAGAACAAAAAATTAATATCAAATTCACCAATCGAAAATTATTGGAAAATGTATTTATTCATAAATCATATTTGAATGAAATCTCAAATAATGATTTGGAAGACAATGAAAGATTGGAATTTTTGGGCGATGCCGTATTGGAACTGGTGGTCACGGAATTTTTATATTTAAATTACAAAAATGCTGAAGGAGAATTGACAAATTGGCGAAGCGCTTTGGTTAAAGGCGAACATCTGGCAAAAGTGGCAAATGAATTGCAGTTGGGCAAATATTTATTTTTAAGCCGTGGCGAAGAAAATTCAGGAGGAAGAAAAAAGAATTATTTGCTTGCGAATACTTTGGAAGCATTCATTGGCGCGATTTATTTGGATAAAAAGTATGAAGTTGCCAAGGAATTTATAAATCAATTCATTATCAAATATTTGGAGGAAATCATTGAACAAAAAAAACATATAGACGCCAAATCATTGTTTCAAGAAATGGCCCAAGAAAAACTCGCGATTACCCCTGAATACCGGCTGGAAAGTGAAGAAGGTCCGGATCACAGTAAAATTTTTACGATGGGCGCGTATTTGGGCGATGAATTAATCTCCACGGGTGAAGGTCCGAGCAAGCAAAAAGCCGAAGTGCAAGCGGCAGATAGAGCATTAGAAAAGAAAGGCTGGCATATTTAAACAAATCTTTTTTCAAAGAAACTTTTTACACGACCAAAAAGACCTGAATTGTATTTTTGATCTGCGTTTTTCTGAAATTTTTCCAAATAATCGCATGATTTACTAATCAATTCTTCCAAAATATCAGTTTGGAAGCTTGTCCAATTTATGACAATATCTCCGTCTTTGCCAATAGATTGATTTTTTTCCAAATAAAATTCCAGCTGCTTCCAAAGCCAATTCTGCGCTTCTTTATTATTGGCCAATAAACTTTGAAAACTTCGTAACTGCTGAAGCGTTCTCCCACGGTCAATTTTTGAAAGATCAATTCCTGAATTTCCATCATATAAATTTTTTGTAAAGTCCATTAGCACGCCTGAAACAAAAGTTTGAGTTGTATAATGAGGAAGAACCACGAATTTTGGGTTTCTCGTTAATAATTGATTAGAAAAATATTCAACGGAATTCGGAAAATTACCTTCATAACCTGCGTGTTTCGCCATTGCCAAATTTTTATAATAGACTGCACGATCAATTCTTACCGTCCCATTAGATCGAAAATATTCATTGTCATCAATTTTCGGCCTCGCAATAGATGGCTCAGATGCTTGGAATTTGCCGGCATTTTTTTGCGTACTTTCTTGCTCCTGATCAGTTTTTTCACTTTTAATTGTATCATCGGAAAATTTTTGGGGTAATGATTTTTTTTCCTTCAAATCACTTGCTTTTGCTTTAAAACTAGGCCTTTCTCTTTGAACCACGAAATGCTTTTTCTGCTCTTGAGATTTGATAAATTTATTTAAAGCATCATCCGCACCTTTGTCATCAAATGAAAATTTATCCGTTGGTTTGACATTATTCGGCAATTTTTCATTCCACGCATCGGGCTTGTCTCCGATTAAAGGATCTAAAATGGCTAAAATTCTTTTTTGATTGAAAAAATCATTCAAAAGATTAGGATCGTATTTCTTTTTTAAATGATCTTCAATGGTTTGCGTTATACCTTTTCCTTGAGCAATTTTTAAAAATGTTTTTTCGGCGGCATATTCATTTTCCGGCTCTAAATCTTCCGGCAAGGTTTGAGGCCCGAAATCCATGTCAACGCGTTCTACATAAGCGGAAGCCGGTCTTTCAAAGACAGTTTTATTATCCGCCGGAACTGCCAAAGCTATTCCTACGGCGATGCTCGTTTGAATCGCGTATCTATACTTGGTGATTTTTCTTCTGATTTCGATTTTACTTATAACTTTTTCACATTTTTTTATTTGTTCTTCAATTAATTTAATGGCGCTTATTTGTTCATAAGCATATACACTAATAAGATTTTTATAATTATTTAATCTCCTTTGAAATTCTCTGATTTCTAAAATTTTTTTCCGGCCCGGAATTATCAAATAATCGTTTTCTTCATCAATCTCGAGGTCTGGAGGTGTATCCAAATATGGCTTTAGATAACCTAAACCTTTTTGCCGAACGATATCGAAAAATCTTTTAAAATTATTCAACTTATCCAAGCTGGCTTTGAGGATTTCACTATCACCCAATTCAGTGCCTTTTCTGATTAAATCATTTATTAAATCAGTATTTTCAATTTTTTCCAATTTAAGATTCTGAACAGTATTATTAAATTCAACATAAGCATCGAATTTATTGGAATCTTCGAAAAAGCCTGTATCATCATCCAAAATAGCGTTTTTAGTATCGCCATTCTCTGGATCTTTTTTTTCATTTATAAAAAAACCGAATTTATCATCATCATCAGGAGAAGAAGCGTGTACCGAGTTTTTATAATTTTCATCTAAATAAATATTATTATCTGACATATATTAAAGTAATTGATTGTTTAAAAACTTGCAATATAATCCGAAATTATCTGTATAAAAATCAAGCGCGAATATTTTTTTTCTTAATTACATCATAAAATATCTGCTTTAAATGATAAGGTATGTGTACAACAGGTTTACCGGAATCATGATTTTGCCGACTTTTTTCTATAATAAATTTAATTTCCATTAATTGACTGTGAGTTTTCGGATCATTATTTTTCAAGTTACTTAAAGCTCTGGCATTGTATAAAATACCGAAATCATAAATTCGTGATAAATATTCCATAGTATCTCTTTCTCCTTCAGGAATAATAATCTCCAATGGATCAGCATTTGTCATTGCCACAGGTTCAGCCTCTTTACGCTTAAAAATTTTTCCGAAAAAGTTACGTACTCCGCCTTTGGGACTTTGCGATTCCATTTTCTTCTCATAATAACTTTTTGATTCCTTCATCACATTCCCTAAAATATCTTGCTGAAATCCGGGAAAATTAATAACTCTATCTCCATTCATGCCAATTACAGAGTTTTTTTCCAGATATTTATTTAAATTATTCCATAGCCATTTTTGGGAATTTTTATCAGTGTCAAAAAAATTTCTCAAAGAATCTATATCATAATTTGCATGATTTGTTCCGTAATTTTTACTTAAAAGCTCAATGAAATAATCGATAAAAATTCCGGACATCAAATTGGCATCAATATTCTTGGATAAAGATATATAAGATGGGCAAGTTGAAAGTTGATCCACAAAGTATTGCCTCACAGAAGGAAATTTTTTCAAGTTTTCGGGACCATCTGAATTCGCGTATAACATAGCCAGTGTTTGATTATAATTATCCATGTCAATTCTTAAGGGGGAAGGTTTTTTTAAATCCACTTTATTGGATCCAAATAAGGAATGCTGAGAATCTCCGATTATGTGCCGAGCAGACACATGTGTTGTCGGATTATCATCTGACATTTGATCATTAAGTTTCTCGGTTTTCGAGAATTCAGGCCTCCTCACTTCTTTTGTTGGTATGGGGTTATTATTTTCATCAAGAAAAAAAGCTTTATCTATTGAATCCTTATTGCCGACATTTATGCCATCATTTGTGTCTTCGAAAAATACACCCTTAAACTTTTCAAAATCATCGCTCATCTTCGACTCAGGTTTCTTATCAACTTCTTTCCGGACAAAAGCCTTGTTTGGATTTTTCTCCAATATTTTCACTGCATCAAAAAGAGCGTCTTGATTAATTTTAAAGTTATCACCGGCTCTTACGATTTTTGGTAATTTTCCATCTTGCCACGTGTCAGGTCTTTCAATAATTAAAGGATTTAAAATATCTAAAATACTTTTTTGATTAAAAAATTTTAACACCGAATTCTCATCAAAATGCTTGATTAAATATGAATAAATGGCTTGAGTTATCCCGTTCCCTTGTTTAATGCTCAATGATACAACCGAGAAAGGTTTCACTAAACTCTCTTTAGGCATGTCTTCCAATTGCAAAAAAGTCGAAAATAGTTCTTTATGTTCCGCATGAAGAGCGTTCCAATCTGATTCTTGCAGATCAATTTCGTTCAATTGAGGAATTTCGATATTGCCACTCAATTCTTCAAAATTGAATGATTGAGGAGCCGGTTTTATAATTCTATCTATATCATCAACAAACAAAAGGGATGCGAACGCGCCGCTTGTTTGTAAATAATATCTGATTTTTGTAAAAATCATGGAAAGTTCAATTCTGAATTGTAATTTTCGGCATTTTTTTAAAGAGTTATTGATTAATTGCATAGAACTCTCATCTTCTTTTAAGTATGCATGGATTAAATCTCTATATGCCAGTAAATATTGTTCCAGCTTGGTAATGTTCCGCAGTTTTTCTCTACCGAAAATAAGGGAGTGATCAATATCCGATTCTGCTTTCAGATTATTGGCTTCAAAAAGTAAATTAAATAAATAAATCTTTTTATCCTCATCTCTTCCTTGGTTTGCATATTCGATCACATCCATTATTTTCTCTAATCTATCTAAAGTTTGAATTAACATCGGATGATCATTTTTTTGTAAACTTCCCTTTATCAAGAAGTGATAAAAATCTTTAAAATTTTCTGAATTGATAGAAGAGATTCTATATGAATCCGCATCTTCAATAAAGTCAATCATCTCGTCGCCTAACTCATCTTTCGGTTCCTCCTTTTTATAATAAGCGTCGGGATTTAATGCCTTGGTTTTCGGAATCGGAAATGGAATAATGTTATTATCCAATTCTCCCTGAATATTTCTCATAAATAAAAAGTTAAAATAAACAACGAATTTTTTAATAGATAATCATACTATAATTATATGATTAGAACCAAGACAAAAGTATTGACATAATTGGTAATTATTATATACTGCTTTGGTAAAATTTATACATGCTCAACTTAAGATCATTTCTCAAAAATTTTGACTTAAATAATAAAGAAATTGAAATATATCTTGCTTCTTTAAAATACGGTTCCCAGCCCGCGAGTATAATTGCCAAAAAATTAAATCTTCCGAGAACCACAACAAGATTTATATTTGAAGAACTGATAAAAAAAGGATTTGCCGGCAAAATTCAACGCAAAAAAGTTATATATTTTAACTGTATCAATCCCGAATTACTCGAATATAAACTGTTGGAGAAAAAAGCAAAAGTCCAAAAATTAATTAATGATTCCCAAACATTCATTCCTATCTTAAATACAATTAAACAGTCAAAAATCAATAAATCGAATGTGCTTTATTTCGAAGGCATCGAAGGACTTTGCCGTATGCTTGACGACTTTGCGACTAAAGATCAAACAGTTTTATACATTTCCGGACACAACATGATGCACCCGAAAATTCGAGAATACACCTACAATGTTTACATACCTACATGTAACAAGCATAAAAATAAAAATAAAATAATTTTAAATGACGGTGAAAAAGCTCGAGAATATAAAAAAATCGCCTCTGAAAGCTACGACGAATTCATATTTGTCGATTTTCAAAAATTCCCCTTTACTCTAACCACTGCGATTTATGGCGACAAAACGGCTTTCTGGTCATACGATCCAAAAGACATGAGTGGCGTAATCATTGAAAACCGATTAATTGCCGATAACATGAGAACTGTTTTTCAGATAATCAGAGAATTTACGAATAAAACCAATAACTGAATTTTTTTTTCATACAATTTCATCTTGAGATAAAGAATCAATACCTGACAAAAAACATAGATAATCCCAATATCCGGAATTTAAAGTATGATCTCTTAAGGCGCAGTTGCAAATAATTTTTAATACATTCAAGCTCATACCATTTTTAGCGGCAATATTTTTACAAAAATTGCTTAGAAAGTTTTCAAAAAATAAAGAAATAGTCATCTGTTCCGTAGAAGTACCCAAAGATCTATTCAATAAAGAAATAACCCCGGGATTGGTTTTATTAAAATAAGGCATCAAAATATGCAACAGGAAAGTTTTTCTCAACTCTCTATTCTCAGGAAGTTTCATGTCAAGAGGGCTAAGAAAAGAAATATTATCAAATTGCATGTCAAAATAATTAACGCCCGCTATGTATTTTAAATTTTCTGATTCTTGAGTGCGTATTTCCGGCACATTTTTCATTGAAACCGCGTTATTCATTAAAACGGAGGTTAATTTTCCATGATTTAAGTCAGCATCAATCTCAAAAAAAATATTTATCCAGTTGGGATTTTTGCTAAGTTCAAGTTCGTCCCCTCCCAAGATATTATAAATATCCGATAATTGATAAATACAATGTTGCAACATATCTCTTTCAAAAGAATCGGGACAAATTGAAAACGGACCGACAATACCCTCTATTAACCATTTTAAATAAACTTTGAGATCCGACATATCGCATTTTCCATAATAGGTCGGCATGACTTTTTCAATTATTGTTTTAAAAAAAGGTGATAAACAAATATCACTCTGAATATTCAAAACCTGTAACATAGCTTTGGATTCCAAAACAGGATCAGAGTTTTCTTTTATTTTTTCCAGTTTTTTTCTCTCAACAGGCCAGATTATTTTATTAACCAGAAAACTCGCCAAAATATAACAATCTTTCATTATCTCAAAATCCAGTTGATCAATTAAAATTTTATCATTTTCAGATCTGAAATTATTTAATAAATATTTTCTAATCAAATCTTTTTTACCTAAACGAGATAATTCAAAAATAGAGTCGCCAAGATGAATTGAAGGAATTAAAGGTATTTGACCAAAACTCAAAATAAAATAATTGATTTCTTCCACTGACTTAATATCTGCGAGACGATATGGTAAAGGATATTTTTCAGGGTCCAGTCTCCTATCTTTTAATTCTGAAGGATTCATGATATTACCTTGCCATTTTAAGCATGAAGTTTCATCTGAAAAATTTTCAGCCAAAATTTTAACTATTTGCGCGCTTCTTTCTTCAGATCTGCCATGCAAGATTTTTGTCCCATCATTAGCTAAAATTGCCGCCACATGTTGCATTTCATATTCCATTAGCTTAAACGCTCTTTCTTTTTCCTCACTAGTCAAATTACTGATTTTACATTTTGCATCCAAATTCTCGCTTAATCTCGCGCTGGGAGGAACTATTTGCCACATTTTTTCAGCGATATCACTATTCTGAATTACAATTTTTCTTACCGACTCAAAAGTTTCAATAAATCTGTCTTTATCAATAGCTTCGGAAGCTTTCAAGACTTTTAATTCCTTAAATTCAAAAGCATCTATCAAACACTGAATTCTATTTCGCATGTCTCCGCACGCTTTTTCCCATACAGAATCAGGCAATCCACCTCCAATATTCGGAGCATCAAAAAGCATAATCAAACCATCATTTCTGGCCAAATAATCCAAATACCTAACCATATCAAAAGGCAAATAAAGATTCTGCTCAGGATTTTCATTTATCCCATTTGATAAACCAACAATAAAATACAGCTGTTCTTTTGCAATCAAACCATTTGCCTCATCTAACCTTAAATGATTATCAAGTCTCTGCATTGAACAAATTAAATTAAGGAAAAATTATAATGATTTTATTTCAGATGTCAACAAAAGCTGTCACCATAAAAAATATTTGCATTCAAATATTTAAAAAGTAAGAAAATGACTAAATTAATATTTGATTATTGGTTTAAATAAACCATTTTTAAAAATAAAATAAAAATTAATAAATTAAAATAATTTATAAAAATTTCTGTAAAATATTTTAATTTTTTTGTTTTAAATAAAAATTTCATTTATAAATTTGTGCGTACTTTTGACCCATTGCCCCCGCAAAAAGCGGAGAGGTGATGGGCAAAAAAAAACACCCAAAAAGGAGAAAGAAATGTTCAAATTCAAAGGAAAAAAGTTACTTAAAGTTAGAGAAAAAAGGCATGGACGTTGTTATGGTTATGGGTGTGATTGCCCCGTGCATGGGGGGTGATCCAAAGGGAGAGGAAGATCTACAAAGTATCTTCCTCTCCCTAAACTTAAAATTAATAAGCTTAATTTTTAACTTTAAATTTATGGAACAATCGAAAAACCATGAAGAATACTCAATGATTGAATATCAAGCGGGAGAAAAACTATACGAAGGCGTTTACCGCATCACTAATGGAGATAACTACATCTTGTATTTCCCATTGGAAAATTGTGTTTTTGAAGCAAACCCGCAAGGCATCGCCTTGATTGAAAATATCATCAGAATATACAAAGACAATCCATTACAAATTCGGGCTGAAATGATAAATATTGGTCTCGATTTACCACCCACTATTGCGAGTAGAAACAATAATCCGGATTTTGGAATTGAAAAATCAAGTGATTTTAAGCCTATTGGAGTGAGATTGCTTCCCACATCCAACTGTAATTTAAAGTGTGTTTATTGTTATTCTCATGCCGGAGAAAAAGATAAAGTAAAAAACATGCCATGGGAAATTGCCAGATCCGCGATTGATTTGGTAATTGGAAATGCCATGGAAGCAGGTTCCAAAAACGTTTATATGGATTTTCATGGGGGCGGTGAGCCCACGAGCAACATGAAATTATTAAAGGCAGCGGTTAATTATTTTAGGAAACAATCACAAACTCATAATTTGATTTCTGATATAAAACTCATTACAAATGCTGCTAACAATCCGAAAAATATTAGATGGCTCACCGAAAATATTGATGAGCTAACCATAACTTTCGACGGCCCGGACGGACAAACATTACATCGCTCTTTTAAATCAGGCCAATCTTCAGAAGAAACTGTAATAAAAAATTTGGAATTTATTAACCAATCTGGTATCCCATTTAATATCGAAACTATCGTCTCTGAACAAACAGTTTGTAAAATCCCGCAAATAGCCAAATTTAACTTTGAAAGATTCAAAAATGTAAAATCACTTAGCTTCGCACCGGTAATTAATTCGGGACGAGCCAGAGACAATGGAATAAAATCCCTTCATAATTCTAAATTTTTAAAATATATAACTGAAGCTTTTGAAATTGGAAAGAACTATGGAAAGAATATTATTCATACAGTTACAACTCCAAATCAAGGTATATTGGAGGGAGATTTTCGGTGTGGGGCAGTGAGGCCATCATTTATAGTTACTCCCACAGGTCTTGCCACTTCCTGCTTGGAAATTGATAGCGAAAAAGGACTCGGAAATACTTTTATCTATGGAAATTATATTAAAGATAAAGGATTTGTGTTTGACACTGACAAGCTTAACCGGTTAATACAACTCCGGACCAAAAATTCGATTTGTGAAGATTGCTTTGCCAGCTATGAGTGTGGAGGTGGTTGTTTTATAAGAACAATGCAACCGGATGGAACGAGAAATCCTTTTACTGATAATTGTGCTATGATCAGAGGACAAGTTTATGATTATTTGCGCGCTGAATTAGAAAGTATTGAAGATAAATAAATTTTAATTTTATGACAGAGTTAACGAAAAAATATTCAGCGGAGACTATTATTAATGAAGTAATTAAAAAGCAAACGTCTGGTGAAGAAATACCGATTGAGGATTTACAAAGATCCATACCTTATTTAAAATATTTTAAGCGCCGACTAGCCGAAGCTTTAAGAGGACAACTAAGAACTTTAAAGCGGAGTTATGATCTTGCCGAACCGGACTCAAAAACACCATTTGCTCTAAGAAATATAACGGATGAAGAAGAAAGAGAATTAGTCCTTATGAATATTTATAGCTGGTCACCTGTACATGGCTGTAATGGTTCTTGCGTGGCAACTTGCGGAGCAGATGCATATCCAACTCAAGATTTTGAAAAAATCCCTGTTGCACAAATGCTACATCTTTTTGCGGAAACTATGAAATTATATGAATCAAATGGAACTGAAGATATTACTCAATTAGTTTTTTTGGAAAAAAGCCGAATAGTTCATTTGAGAAGTCCATTGTTTGGCGACTGCGATTCATTAGAAGTAGAAGGTCTCCCTGAAATTTTGAATTTTGTAAAAAGACATGCCGGAACAGCACCAATGCTTTCTACAACCATACCACAGTATAAAAAAGAATTATTTGAATATTTAATTAGTTTAAAATGGCGATTTGAAAGATCTCAAATTTTAGGAAATTTATTAATTAAATTTTTTAAAAAAGAAGAAATTTTAAAAGAGGAGTTCGAATTCATATATGATGAATATTTGTTTGAGATGAATTTTGGTAAACTTGATAAATTTTTAAAACTTGATGAGTCTGCGTTTAAGAAATTAGAGGATTTTTTAGATAAAGAAACCGATTATTTTAAGAAAAATGCGACTCAAGTTGAAATCAATGCCGGTATAACTAAGTCCAATTCTTCTTTTATAAAAAATCTGGAGAAAAGCAAATTTCAAAAAGAGAGCTTAATAAGATTAGGTCTGAATAAAGATGACATACGTGAATTAGAAAGATTAAAAGTTATTATTGTATGCGTGCAAGATACAAATTTCTGCTATTTTAATATAATTAACAATAATTATGATGATTTAAATAGATCACAAGAGGACAACTATTTAAGAAGAGGTCATTTGTGTTTTTACTTAAAGAAAATCCTAGCAGATCGATATAATAATGAAATTGGCCGATCAATGTTAGACATATTTGATAAGACCGTGGGAAATAGTCGAAAGCATAACTATGTAACACATTGGCAAGATCATTATAAAATAGTTGGAAAAAGGTTTTACAAGACAGGAAATGTATATGGGGGGGATTCAATTGCTTGTATAAACGGCATACAGTTACGACCGTTTGGACTTTACAATATGGCAAAAGGAGGTGTTACACATGAATATCCTCAAGGACGCATAATAGCAACTTATCATGGATTAAGTCGAAAAAAAGAAGATAACCAGTTGCTTAAAAGGAAAGAACCAATAGATAATATTCTTGATAAAACAATCGTTATTAGGCAGTCCCTTCCTGTAGGTATACCAGATTCATTTTTTATTTATGATGGTTTAAAAAGGATACGAAAAATTACTTTTAATCCTCAAAATTATTTATCAGAAAGAGATGAAATTATTGATGAAAAAATTTCGACTGATAAATTGTTAACTTTTATACATAAATTAGAAAATTTATAAACTTTTCACATTGAATCCTAAAGTTTTGAGTTTGTTGAGAATTTAGCCTCTACTATAATTATAATTAATCTTTACATCCTTTTCTTGCAATCGCAAAAAAAGTAAATTTGACATATCGGAAAAATCTATTAAAATTCTCCACTACGAGATAATTTTAACAAATGAAAAAAAACTCAGAAACAAAAGAGAAAATTTTCCCGGAAGTAACCTTATTAGCTTCTGAGTTTAAGAAATTTTCTAAAGCAAATTCTGAAGAAGCAGTTTCCACATTTCAGAAAGAATTTCTTTCTATTATTAAATATTTTTCTTGCATTGATAAAAAAATTTCTCAAACAGATTGGAATACAAAAAAGCAAGAATTGGTTGATGAACTTGCCCAATTAATAACTGATGAGAAAATAACAAAAAAAGCCATATTTTCTATTTTGGAATTGCTTCCAATGGAATTAATAGAAAAACTTTATGATAAATTAATCGAAGATAATCTAAATGAAAGCTTTTTAAACCAGATATTATCATATATATGCGAATTAAACCATTCACCTCTTATACCTGAGGAAGCAACAATTGAAACAATCAAAGCCGTAAACACAAACATCCATTATTTACTGCAAAATTTACATCCTGAAACCAAAAAAACAACAAAGAAAGTTAAGTTTGATTCAACCCCACCTCTAAGATTTGAAGAATCCGTTTATTTAACCAAGGCATATAACTTAATAAAATTAGGAAATTACACTGAAGCTTTAGCTCTCTTAGAACCTTTTCTAACAATGCCAAATCCGCGATATCAGGAGAATTTAAGTATATTAGGAAAAGTCTTTATGTGTTACAAAGGATTGGGAGATGTAGAAAAAGCTTTAAAATTGGTTAAAAAAATTTTAAAACTGGAGCCAAATAATATTCGTATGTTGGTGCAATTTAGCAATTTGGAAAAAAAACTGGGAAATTATCGAGAAGTAATTAGAATACAGCTAAGAATCAGAGAATTGGAACCTAACGGCATAGGAGCCTTAATAGAAATATCTAATATTTATAGAACATTGAGAAATTACCCTGAAGCAGTTAAAATAGAACTGCAAATTTTAGAAATGGATCCCTGTAACCTTAAATCTTTAAAAGTTCTCAGTGACACTTATTTAAAATTAGGATTTCATGAAGAAAGAAGAAAAATAGAAGAAAGAAGAAAACAATTGATAGGTGATAAAGTAAATAAAGATCAAAAAAATATTTATCAAATGTCTTTTTGAACACTTTATTAAGGCATCACCCGATTAAGCACCCTCGGAAACGGAATAGTCTCTTTCACATGCGGCGTCCCGCAAACAAAACTCAACGACCCGTTCCAATCCCAAATCAAACCCGGTGTGGGGGACTGAGTTGAATTTTCTCAAATCCAAATGCCAAAAAACACCTATATTCTCAAAATCATAATGAAGTAGCAATTTTAAATCATAAGATTAAAGCTTATGTTTTAAAATTTTCAATGATTTAATAAATCAATATTACAATATATTGACATTTTGAGCAAATAGCAACATAGTATGGACTCAAAAAATATCTAATATGTTTATACAAGAAAGAAAATTTACAGAGCCACAAGAAGCTATTAATGAATCATCCCAAATTCATTTACATAGAAGATTCTTGAAAACGGATTCTTCCAAGCTATGTTCGGATGAGCAAGTGTTGGGTGAAATAAATAATAACAGAATAACTCTCCTTTCAGGTTTGGCAGGAATAGGTAAAACAATCGAACTTCAGCACATTCAAAATCAATTTTTACTCGGAAACCAACCAATTATCACTTTAAACCTCGATGAACTTTTCAAAAATTCAACACTTTTCGAGAGACCTTCACCTTACCCAAATACGATAATATTCATTGATAGGATTGATCCATATATAACCAGAACAAATTATCAATTCGTTCTTACACAGCTTAAACGGCTCAGAAATAAGGGATACATTATTATTCTAGCTTCTAGAACAGAACAATCTAAATTACTTTTAGACAACGAAATCCAGCATTACAAAATTGAGCCACTAACAAAACAGCAATCAATAGAATTATTCTCTAAAAATCTTGAAAAAAGAAAGTTAACTTCGGAAAAGACAGAATTATTGCTGAATAGAATTGAAAATCTTGATCCGGAAGGATCTTTACTGGAACTACTTAAAATTCCGATTAACATAAGATTACTGTCTGAGACAATTGATGAAACTACAGATTTAAATCAACTTACAGAAGCAAAAATACTTGAGATTTATTATCAAAAAAAAGTTTTGGAATGCGATTTTGAAAAATTAAAAAGTAATCCATTTTTTGGTCATATTATCAAAACTGGAGAGGTTTCAGAGCAAGAATTAATTGATTTGCGAGAAAACTTACTTCATAAAATTGCAATTAAACTTTTAAGCAGAGGAAACAACTCTATCGATATTAAAAATCTCAACTTAACTATAGAAGAAGGTTCAAGTTCAGAGATACTATTTGAAAGACAACTTTTAGAGAACCTTGTCTCTGAAGGATTAATTGACAAAAATGTGGACAATCAATATTCATTTGTACATCAAACAATTCAGGAATATATATTGGCGAAAGCCCTAATATCAAAGATAAACCGAGAGAAGTTCGAAGATAATATAAATGCAATCATTGAATCGGATACAGATAATCCAATCATTATCAAAACACTAGAACATATTGCTTTTATCCTGCCAGCGGAAAAACGCATCGAATATTTTTCACAATTAAATAAAAGTGTGAATGGTTTGTTAATAACTGCACCTATTGAAATCATTATGAAATTGGACAACCCAACACCTTTAGAATTAAAATTATTTCAAGTTAATTTCCATTCGCTTGCGCATAAACTTTTGTGTTTTGGTAATCGACAGGACTGTGGGATTTCAAATGACGGAGTAATAAATGACAAAATATACTCAAATCTTATTCGAGAACTGGGAGGAATCAGAAAAAATTCTACTTTAAATTTAACACCTGATAAGCAAGAGATAATCGAACAACTAGAAATATTTACAAATTGGTCAACTAATTTTTGTCCTTATGAGGAAGAAAATGAGTTTTTCTCTAAAGAAATCGTTTTAAAACATAATTCCTTGCCTTATCCTCAATTATCAAGCACCGCCGAATTGCTGCTCATGGCAGATATGTCATCAGTGCTCAAAGGAACGGAAGAAGATAATCTATGTGCATTATTTAAAAAAGTACTTAAAGAAGAAACACCTAAAGAAATAGACAATATCCCCTTAGAATATCTCATCAAAACAATTTACAAAAAATCAGAACTAGGATCTCAAAATTCAGCAAAAGAATCAGAAAACCATTTTTTCGCCTCCGAAGACTCAGCGCTTTTTTTAAGAGCTGTTAATTCAAATTTAAGAAATTTGAAAGATCTGGAACCATATTCAAGTATCACTCAAATTGATATATGTACCGGATCAGCACTCATTCCGGCAACACAGTTTCTAAATGGAAATTGCGACAGAATTATCGCACTTGATAAATATCCTGATAATGCACTAACAAAAAAACAAGAACTTATAGCCACGTTACCTGAAAATCATAGCGAGAAATTTTCAACAAATTTCTTGATCCAGAAGCATGACGCACTTGAAGATGCATTCCCAGAGGAACTTCTAGAATGGGCTTTAGGAACCACCCACAGCATTCTAACCGCCAATCCTCCGTGGGAACCCGTGCCTCCGGAACTGAATGCTTACTTGAAAAATCCAAAAATTATAGAATATATAACGCAATTATCTAAGGATACTGCGGATAATCAGCTAGACGATCAGGAAGTTGAATCATTCATCAATTATTGCGAGCAAAATAAAATTCCACAATCAGAAATTAAAAAATTCCCTCTTATCTGTGGAGGAGAAAACGGCCTCGATTTCATTAATCCAATTTTAAGTCAAGCCAGCCGTATCCAAAATCTAAAAAGCATTAATCTGAATATTTCCAGCATAAGTAATATTCCTGAACTTCTCAAGATAATTGATCATCATGGCTACAAAATTGAAAAAGTATTTGCCCTCGAAACCATTGCCTACAATTACGACAACTTAAAACCTGTTAGAGAGTATCTTAAAAAACTTGAAGCAGAACAAAAGATTTTTACACATCAGGATTTAGCTCAAGATACCAGATATTTAATTCTAAATTTAAGATTAACTAGAAAAAACCAACAAAGCGCTAATAATCAAAATTTAGTGGATTTAGAAAAAATATTACGCGACTATAAAGCCCAAAATTCAGATTGGTTACTTCAGGAATATCCCAATTTCTCCTTATATGCTTTATCAGAACAGCGAAAATTGGAAATTTACAGTCAAAACTAATTAAAAGAATTATATTAATAATTTCTAATTCCCTTTAATTTTTTAAACAGATCCTGAATGGATTTCCTTTTGCAAATCTTCTCATCATCCTTGATTGCCTGCTGCCAAGCCATTTCAAAAATCGCTCGATGCATAAGGGCTATGTCTTTATTAATAATAATGGTTGAAATAATCCCATCTTTTGAACCGGACATACAAAGAAACTTATTTTTATAAATTAAAATTTCCGAAGTAATCGAATCCAATACTTTTTCAAAGCTCATTTTAGTTATTCTATACTGCTTGTCATCCAAAATTTTTAATCTGACAGCATCTTCGCAAGGATTAACCAAAGTATAAGAAAAAATTTTTTTGCTTATTCGGGCAGTGATAGTATCTCCAAGCTCTCGACGTAACATTTCTGATTCCAAAGGAGCCGGAGAAACAAAATCATATACAATTTCTCTCTCGGGAATACCTTCATAAAAGTTCACAAAAGACTTGGCAACACCTTTAACTCCTTCATAAATTTCAATCTTGGGGAAAAGAAAATTATTATTTTCATATTTCATTAACAAAGGAGAAAGAGCATCCAGATCATTGATGTGCTTGTTATAATTATCCATATATTTTTCTTTTTGCTTTTCAAAAATCAACTTAATATTTCCGGTTTTTTCAGCCAAGTACTGAGTTATATTATTTTTAACGGTTTTACGAACAAAATTTTTATTCGCTAAGCCTTCCAAAATAAATTGAGTACTGCTTCTTGGCAAATCAATTTTCTTCGCGACTATAGAAGCAGGTTGCATCCCAAATTCCAATAATGTTAAATAAGCTTCAATTTCTTTTTCCTTAAGGTTCAATTTTTTCAGTAGGTTTCTAATCATATAAAACTAAATTTCAGATTTAAATTTAAGAAAGTAATATAAATTCTCTAATTTCAAAAAGCAAGATTGAAAATGTAATTCTAAATACAAAAATTTCTTTATTTTATAACATAATTCATGAATGACAACAAAAGTCTGTTGGCAGGATTTACTTTACATAAAGCCAAAATTAATAAATATTAGAGACCGCTAAAATTTAAAAAAAATAACATGACAAATGAACTTAAAGAAAGATTTTCAGAATTAGAAGGAGATACAAAAGATTCAAGTCTTGCAAACGAAATGCAATTTGCAGAAGATACCTCATCTGATTTTGCAAAAAGAATGCAAAACATAATTAATGATCCTCAAGACGTTGAATTAGATTCACAAACGGCCCGCTATTTAAAGGAATTATTAAATGATCCTATAATCGGATATAAAAATAGTATAAAATTATTGGAAGCCGGAGGGCTATGGTCTCAAAATATGGAAAAAGATGGTAACGTTGCTCCTCCCAAAATTGAAGACATATTAAAATTATTTATAAAAAATGGACAAAAAAGTTTTATAAATTTTTTAAAAGACAGTGTTAAAAATAAATTAATTCTTTTAGAACCGATTATATCAAACAAATGCTTTCTGGAAACTGTTAATAATCAAAAGTTGACTACTGGAAATAGTTTATTTTCAGATAGAAATATAGGTATGCTATCAAGTATTGAAAAAGATATTAATTTAGAAAATTTATTTACAAAAATAACAGGATGGAAAGTAGCAATTGAAATAACTGAAGAACCATATGATAGAACTTTTAGTGAAACTTTCCCAGGATTTGGTTTAAAAACAATTAATGATCTCAAAGCTACTCCGCTTAATTTAGATCTCTTCTACCAGCGTATAAAAGCAAGATATGCTACAAAAACTCGACTACCGAATATAAAGAGATATGGTTTGATGCAATTGGATAGAATATTAAAAGAACTACCACCATTAGATAAAGACAAAAATTTCTCAGTATTGGAATTTATTGATAATGAGTTTAGATATTCAATATATAATAGATGGAGTGCTTTTCCTTTAAAGACTGATGTGTTAATTGCAGGCTGGAGAGATAACCAAATACAAATATTTTTAGAGAAGTCAAGTTCCCACAAAACCAGATCAGAAAATTTAGATGAAAAGGGTATTACTTATGATAAATTCAGACCAAGTATGGTAATAGATTGTCAAAAAATTAATACTACTGATAACTGTTTTGATTTTTAACTGATGAAATTTTCTAGATCAATTAACCTAAGGACTCACCCTATTCAAAACCCTCGGAAACGGAATTGTCTCTCTCACATGCGAAGTTCCGCAAATCCAAGAAACAACCCTTTCCAGTCCCAAACCGAATCCGGAGTGGGGGACTGAGCCGAATTTTCTCAAATCCAAATACCAATTAAAAGGTTCAACAGGCAAATTATGTTCTTTGATTCTTCCTAAAAGAATCTCATAATCATCTTCGCGTTGCGAACCGCCGAAAATCTCTCCCAACCCCGGTACAAGCAAATCCGCGCATCGTGCTTTATCAGCATCATCTTCCGCTCGTTTCATGTAAAATGCTTTCACTTTTGCCGGATAATCTTCAATAAAAACAGGTCTGTCAAAACTATTGGCGAATTCAATTTCCGCTTCCGCGCCGAAATCGTCATCATATTCCGCAGAAAGCCCCAACTCTTTCATTTTTTTGACGGCATCTTTATGTTTCATTCTATGAAAAGGCCGTTTCAAATTATAAAGCTCGGCAGTATCTCTTTCAAGTATTTCCAATTCTTTTTTATTGTTTTTCAATACATATTCAACAATCGAACAAAGCAAATCCTCTTGAATATTTTCATTCATTTTTTGATCACAAAACGGCATTTCCGCATCCATCATCCAAAATTCATTTAAATGACGGCGAGTTTTTGATTTTTCCGCTCTGAATACAGGACCAAAATCATAACATTTTCCAACACTGAAAATCGCCGCTTCCAAATAAAGTTGTCCGCTTTGCGTTAAATAAGCCGGTTTGCCGAAATAATCAATTTCAAAAAGATCAGTCGTCCCCTCGCAAGCATTCGGAGTCAAAATCGGAGCGTCTATTTTTGTGAAACCTTCCGCTCTGAAAAAATCATAAATGGCATGAATAATGGAGTCCCTGACAACTTGAATCGCTCTCTGTTTAGAAGACCTAAGCCACAAATGTCTGTTGTCTAGCAAAAATTCAGGTCCATGCTCTTTCTTTGAAATCGGATATTCATCAGTAACCAATTGAATAATTTCAATATCGGAAACAGCGAGTTCATAAACATCATCCAACTTAGGATGCTTATTAATTGTTCCGCTCACTATCACTGAAGATTCCATAGTCAAAATTTTAGCTTTCTCAAAAAGTTCATCGCCAACGGAAGGTTGATGGACAATTCCTTGAATGGTTCCGCTCCCGTCCCTAATCTCCAAAAAAATAATTTTCCCGCTTTCCCTCTTATTATAAAGCCACCCTCGCACAGTCACGCCTTCTCCAACAAAATTTTTCGCATTTTTAATATCAATAACCTGATGTTTCATAAAATAAAAAATCAATAATTAAAAACCACAAAAATATTAGCAGAGAAAAGGCAGAAAAGTAAATTGAATTCCAAATTGTGAGTTTTGGATCATCCGATTTTCGCTTTGAATAAATAAATCTTACTAGTAACCCGTAATTCGTAATTTGTAAATTGAAAATTTTTAATATTAATTTATTCTTTTTACGGATTACAAGCCGTTTAAATTCAACTTTCCCGTGCATTTCCACAAATATTGCCTTTTTTAAAAAAAAGTTTTATTAAGTTCCACTGCCATATAAAAAACCTTAAAAATTCTAAAAATCCATCTTCCAAGCTCTAAACTATAATTATCAACATAGCGAGCGAAGAATGGTGGGCCTGGTTGGAATTGAACCAACGACCAATCGGTTATGAGCCGACTGCTCTAACCCCTGAGCTACAGGCCCTAATTGTAAACGAACGAATTACAAACGTCCTGCTTATATTAAAAATAATTAGATGAAAAATCAATGGGAAATGGTTATACTTCAAAATGAATCTTCCTAATTTTCTAATCAAAAATCACCAATTCTTTCACTCATGCCTAAACACCCATCATTCTCCGATTATTACAATCAATATCTCGATCCCGAATCTTACGAAAAACTCCTTCAAACACTTGAAGTCCCTACAAATAAATCTCTTCGCGTAAACACTTCTTTATATACAAACAAAGAATTTCTTCAATTTGCAAAGAAAAATAATATCCAAATTTCTCCCGTGTCTTGGTCAAAAATCGGATTTTATTATAAACTTCCGGAAAATTTAAAATCTTTAGGCGCTTTGCCGGAAAACGAGCAAGGTCTTTATTACCTACAGGATTCCGCATCTATGATTCCATCAGAAATTTTGGAACCTAAGAAAGATGAATTGATTTTGGATATGTGTTCAGCTCCCGGCGGCAAAACAATACACATTTCCAATCTAGTGAGAAACAACGTTAACATAATTGCCAATGAAGTCGAGAAAAAACGCAGCACTCTGCTGTGTCTCCAATTAAAAAAATATGGACTCTCAAATGTTATTGTAACAACATATGATTCCAGCTTTTTTGCCAAAAATATGACGAATAAATTCGATAAAATCTTGATCGACGCGCCATGCTCCGGCGAGGGAATGCGCGAACGTGGCTTGAGTATAATAAAAAACTTCAATTATTCACTAATTAAATTTAACGCGAAAAGACAACAAAGAATTTTAACCAATGCGTTTCAGGCTTTAAAAAAAGGCGGAACGTTGGTTTATTCCACCTGCGCTTTATCGTACGATGAAAATGAGGGAGTAGTGGATTATTTATTAAAAAAATTCCCTCAAAACGCCAAATTGAAAATCACAAAAATAACTGAATTCCCGGGAATCAGTAAAGAAAATTCGAATTTTAACAAATGTATCAGAATATGGCCATTTTATTTGAATACCAATGGTTTTTTTGTCGCTAAAATTGTAAAAACAGAAGACTCTCCCATAAAAATCGAAAAAGAAAAATTTAATTCACATCAAAAACCTTCAAAATCTGAAAACTGGAAAAACTTGGATGCAAAAAATTCACTTATAATACAAAAAAAGATCACTAAAATCATTGGCAAAGAATTCAAAATTCCGGAAAATCTTAAAATCGCCCAATTCAAAAACGAATATTGGCTACAACCGAAATTCTTAGACAAACTAAATCTACCCTACGTAAAATACGCGGGATTATTAATTGGAAGAATGAATGAGAACAGATTGAATTTGGAGATAAGTGAGGAATTAATTAAAAGAATATAATAATTCTACTATATTCTCTGTCAATCCCAACCTACGCCTTTTTCCCATTAACCGCCTTCGCAACATTCGCCTTCCTTCTCGCGGCAGTATTCTTATGTAAAATTTTCTTTTTAACCGCTCTATCAATTTCCGAATAGGCTTTACTTAATAATTCCTGCACATTTTTCCCTTCAGTTTCAGTTTTTGCGGCTCTATTCAATTTTTTGATACTATCTTTATATCTGGTTCTTGTAGCATAATTTCTGCGCTGTTTAACAAGAGATTGCTTAGCGGCTTTTTTGGCGGATTTCGTTATCGGCATGAGATTTTTTGTTAGTAAACTGATAAATTAGCTTGCTAACTATAAAAAATAATCTGTAAAAAGTCAATTAAATTTGTAGAGATTTAATAATTTTTTTAGAATTTTTTAATTTTTGTTTTTTATAATGGCCTCGATTTTGCGCAAAATCACTTGAAAATCTTAATATCAATAAAATGAACAAGAAAAAAATTCTGATTCTTGTGGCGCTCATAGCCAATTTTGTGCTTTCGCCATTCTTGAATCTCGCCTCCGCCGCGTCAACAACAATAGTTATTAATGAAATCGCATGGGCCGGAAGTTCGGATTCCAGCAATGATGAATGGATTGAGCTTTATAACAATTCAACCTCTGATATTGACCTTACCGGTTGGACAATTGAAGATGACGAAACATCTATCTATGAAATTACTTCAGGAACAATTAAAGCTAACAGTTACTTTGTAATTGAGGATAGCGCGTCAGCAGTAAAAAACTACGACGCTGGAATTGTCATTAATTTATCTCTCGCCAACAGCGGCGATAAATTGGTTTTGAAAAATAAAGACGGTATCATCGTTGATACGGTAAACAGTACGGGAGGCGCATGGTTCGCCGGAGACGGAAGCAAAAAATCAACAATGGAAAAAATCGATCCGACTTTAAGTGGAGATTTAAGCACTAATTGGAGCAGCGCCATAGCCGGAAACGGCAGCGTGTCAAGCGCCGATTCCAGCATAATCGGAACCCCGGGAACAAAAAACTCTGTTTCTTATGCTGAAAATGAAATAACAAAAATATATCTCGCGCCAAACACAACCTCTCCCGCGAAAAATTCCAATTTGGTTATAGAAGGTAAAATTAAAGGCACCGAGGAATTATTTTCTTACGGAATTTCCCTTAATTACGATCCCAAAATTTTAGAATACAGTGAATCCGTAAAAGGATCTTATCTGAACAACAACGGAAATTTCACAACTTATTTCCAATCAGGACTTGAAAACGGCAAACAAGGAAGAATTATCATTGGAGAGGCCAGAACAGACAAGCCAACCGAAACAAATACTGCCGACGAAGGTTCATTGTTCACGGTTAAATTTAAAGTAATAGGTGATCCGGGGCAAAAAGCGGAGTTGAATATAAACAATGACAGCTTTGCCTCCTCTCAAAATGAGGATATAGTTGCGGAATTTGCCAATACCTCTATTACGGTTGTAGAAAACGACCAAACCGCTCCTCTGGAAATACAAAATTTACAAGCATCAGTCGGAGAAAAAAGATATACATTCCTATTAACCTGGAATGCTCCAACTCAGGAAGTCGATGCGTACAAAATTTATCGTAAAAGTTCCGATGGCAAATTCGAAGAAATCGCTTCAACTGAAAAAACAAATTATTCTGATGACTCAAATATAATTCCGGGAACTCAATACGATTACAAAATTATCAGCGTAAAAGGCGATATGACTTCAACCGGTCAAGAAGTAAACATCACAGAAACACGTGGAATAAAAGGAGATATTGATAGGTCGGACCGAGTCGATGGACGAGACTTGGACAAACTTGCCCGCTCATTTGGTGCGGCAAAAACCGACAGCAAATATAACCCCTTGGCAGACCTGAATTATGACTCAAGAGTAGACGGCTTAGATTTAGTGGAAATGGCCGCGAATTGGGCGACAACTTATTAATAATATATCATTCACTTCATTTCACCGCCCCCTCCTTCGAATTAAGAAGGGGGGGAGTGGCGAGTGAGGTAAGCTTTAATAATTCGTAATTCGTAATTCGTAATCCGTAAATAGTATTTTTATAATAAAATTTTTTACGGATTACGAATTACGAATCATTACACATCCTAATCCCCTCATCCTTATGAAAAAACTCTTATTAATTCTCCTTCTAACCCTCTTCTTCACCCAAACCACCTCCGCTGATCCGACCCTTAGCTTAAATCCGAATTTTTCCAACTTAGACCAACCAAAAACCATCTATATCGATTACCAAAAAGTAAATGACCAACAATTGGAAATAAAAATCATAGCCAATAAATTCACGGAAGAAATTTTTGCGGCAGTATTTGATTTCCTCTATGATCCAAAAATTTTAAAATATGAAAAATATAAAGTCGGAAACTTTTTTGAACAAAGTACAGATCCTATTTACCTCGTAGATAACAAAAAAAATGAAGGTCGCTTAATCACCGGAATTTCACTGAAAAGAGGAGATAAAATGATCACGGGATCAGGCACTCTGATTAAATTTCTCTTTACTCTAAAAGGTAACGGAACCCAAAAACTCAGCTTTGATAAAAATCAAATAATTAAAATGCAAATCAAAAATGATCCAATTAAAGACTCAAAATGGGAAAACACATTTCTCACAATAGAAAATTCAGAAAAAAATAATTTAAAAACGAATATCTCTGGTTTCACGACCGCTACATATTTTCATTTATTGATAGAACTCGGCTTAATTTGTATATTAATTTGGTTGATCTTGGATAAATATAAAAAGTATTTTAAAGTGAATGAGAAAAAATAATTAATTTTAAAATGCTCCCAATCATCCTCGCCTCAAAAAGCCCTCGCCGAGAACAAATTTTAAACCAAATAAATCTGGATTTTAAAATTCAACCAAGCAATTTCGAAGAAATTATATCTGAAAATATTAAACCTGAAGATTTGGTTTTGAAAAACGCTATCGGCAAAGCGAGGGAGATAGCGGCAAAAAATCCAAATTCCATAATAATCGGAGTGGACACAATCGGCTCCTACAAACACCATATTCTGGAAAAACCAAAAGATCAGGAAGATGCGTTAAGAATCCTAAAAATTCTCAACAACACAACTCATGAAGTCTATTCCGGACTATGCGTCATAAACACCAAAACCCGTGAAGAAATCACTCACATTGAAAAAACCGAAGTAACATTTGGCGAAATGACCGAAGAAGAAATGTGGAAATACATTCACACCAAAGAAGGCATGGACAAAGCCGCGGCTTTCGCGGTCCAAGGCATCGGTTCCATTTTTATCAAAAAAATCAACGGCTGCTATTATAATGTAATGGGCTTACCAATTTACAGCTTAGTACAAATTTTTAAGAGATTGGGAGTGGATGTGATTTAATGTTATGTAATTCATAATCCATAAAAAGAATAAATTATTCCATTTACAAATTACGAATTACGGATTACGAATTACGAATTACATACATCACACTCCCATTGCCACCACATCCCCTCCCTGCTAAACTAAAATTAAATTTAGCTCTTAATTATTCTCCCATGTCCAAGAAAAAATTATCTTTATTAATAGGAGCGGCCGCAGGCGCGGTTCTCGGAATGATGTTTGCTCCGACAAAAGGCAAAGAATTGCGTGAAAAAATAAAAAAAGCCCGCGAAAAAGGCGATAGTGGTATTGACGTGATCAAAGACCATGCAAAAAAAGTACAAAATGAATTAGTGGATACATATAATAAAGTCAAAGAAAACCCAACCACTAAAAAACTAACGGCCAAAGTAAAGAAAACATTTGATGATCTGGCAACTTTAAGCGAAGAAGATTTTGATAATTTGAAAGAAGAAAAAGAAAAAGTAAAACCGGCAAAATCTAAAATATTGAAAAAGAAAAAGTAATGGAAACAACCATCGGCATCATCGGAGGAAAAGGCAAAATGGGACAATTATTCGCCCGTTTATTTAGTCAACAAGGATATCAGGTATTAATCTCTGATAAAAATACGAAATTAAAAAATAAAGATTTGGTAAACAATTCGGACATCATAATCATTTCCGTAAATATTGATCAAACTATACCTGTAATAAACGAAATCGAACCATATTTGAACAATCAAAAATTATTAATGGATTTAACCTCGCTCAAAAAAGAGCCGGTACAAGCGATGTTAAAAACAAAAGCTCGTATTTTAAGCATTCATCCGATGTTCAACGACACCTCGTTTGGCAGCGGTCAAAAAGTTTTAATCAGCAAAGTAAGATGCCAAAAAACCGATGTAAATCGGATTAAAAGCTTTTTTCACAAATACAGAGTAAAAACATTGGATATAGACTACAAAAAACATGACGATATAATGGCCATTGTGCAGGTTTTGGTACATTTCGCGGAAATAAGTTTTACAAAAACATTGGAAAAAATCGGAATAAAAGTCGAAAATCTCCTCGCGTATTCAAGCCCTGCTTACGAAATAAAAATCGAAATGGCCTGCCGAATTTTAGCCCAAGACGCGAATTTATACGGTAACATCCAGATCCGGAATCCATTATCCCGAAAATATGTAAAACTATTAATGGAAAGTTCTGAAGAACTACAAAAAATTTTAGAAAATAAAGATTTAAATGAATTTACAAAATATTTTAATAAATCCCAAAAATTTCTGGGCAAATATGCTCCTCAAGCATTGAAAGAAAGCGATTATTTGATAGCTAAACTCAGAGAAAAAGACATACAGGTTCATGGTGAAACAATTAAAAATAAAAAAGCTAAAATTGCTCTTCTTGGCCCAAAATTCACACATTCCGATATCGCCTGCAATAATTGGTTAAAAAAAACTGATAAATCTTATCCCGATATTTCTAAAATTTATTGCCAAAGCATTTCCGAAATTTTTGAACTGGTAAAAAAGAAACAGGTAAAAAAAGGCTTTGTTCCGCTGGAAAATATGCTTGATGGTTCAATTCAAGAAACACAGGATAATTTATTTAAACATCAAATGAAGATTTTAGAAGAAGTATCAGCGCCAATTCACCATTGCATAGCCACAACTTACGGTACGAAAGCAAAGGATATAAATCAGATTTTTTCTCACGAAAAAGCCATAAATCAATGCTCAGATTACATTAAGAAATATTACCCCAAAGCGCAAATAATAAAATTATCTTCAACAGCGCAAGCAATGCAAAAATTAGCCTTTGAAAAATTTCCAAATTCCGCCGCCATAGGCACAAAAAGCGCGGCAAAAGCTTTAAATTTGGAAGTTTTGGACACCTGCATTGAAAACAAAGTATCAAACAGAACGCATTTTATTGTCATTAGCAATAAAGAAAGCAAAAATCCTCATAAAAATTTAAAATTAAAAACAGCGATAGCATTTTATTTTGGCGAAAATAAACCCGGACAATTACATCAAATTTTTTCCGATTTCGCCACGAACAAAATAAATCTTTCTCTCATAGAATCCCGCCCCAGCAAAAAAGAATACGGAGATTATGTCTTTTTTCTCAACTTTGATGGACATCAGGACGACGCAAATGCTAAATCAGTTTTAAAAAACATCAAAAAAAACACAGCAAAACTAATGATTTTCGGCAGTTTCCCGATAGTGAAAGTATAAAAAAATTAACTCCTTAATTTTTCCATCATCCTCACCTTCTCATTTATCATACTCTCAGTCCCAATATCGCTTCTGTGAAATACCGGTCCTTCAATCAATTTAATCGCATCCTCGCATTTATCTTCAGCTTCAAAAATATTATCACCTTCAGCGACAATTGCGATTGCCCTGCTTCCACCCAAATACAAACCATCTTCCTTTTCATCAACGGATGCGAAATAAAGCCCTGCTTCAGCCGGTATTTTATCAAGTGAAATTTTAGTTCCGCGTATTGGATTATCAGGATAACCTCGCGGTACAGCATACTTGCACACCATGGCTTTATTTCTGAAATTCACATTAATTTTATCCAAATTGCCATCCAAAATCGCCTCGCAAACTAAAACAAAATCAGTTTCCAAAAGAGGCAGCACATTCATAGCTTCAGGATCTCCAAAACGCGCATTATATTCGATCAAACTAACCCCGTTTTTAGTCGCTATAAATCCACCATAAAGAATTCCTTTGTAATATTCTCCCAATTCAGTTTTTATCGCATTTGCCACTGATTCACTAATATGATGAGCCTCATCAATATCCTTGGAAGTCAAGAATGGCAGTAGGTGATTAGCATCGCTATAAGACCCCATTCCACCTGTGTTCGGTCCTTTGTCTTTATCATAAGCGCGTTTATGATCCTGCACAGCCGGCATATCAATTACAGTCGTTCCATCACAAAAACTCATTAAACTGAATTCCTGTCCAATTAATTTTTCTTCCACCACAACTTTTCCCTCATCCCTCAAACATTCCAATGCATATTTATAACCTTCCTCATCGCTGAATAAATGATCTCCGCTCACTTTCACTCCTTTTCCACCTTTCAAACCATCAGCTTTAATCACATAATTTCCTTTAAAAGATCCAATATATTCTTTAAGACCATTATTATCAAAAAAATTTTTATATAAAGGATTACCTTTAATATTATTTTTGTCTAATAAATCGCGAGTAAAAGACTTGGATGATTCAAGTTGAGCTAATTTTTTGTTCGGCCCTACAACACGAATTCCGGCTTCCAATAAATAATCAGTAATTCCCGCAGCCAAAGGTGCTTCAGGCCCGCATACTGCAAAATCAATCTTATTTTCTAACGCGAATTTTTTAATATTCTCAAAATCATCCAACTTCCCAATCTCATATTTCTCGCATAATTTCACCAAACCCGGATTTTTTGAATTCCCAAAATAAAATAATTTCACATCCTGCTGACTCCGCTTTAATGTTTCCCCAATAACATGCTCCCTTGCCCCGCTCCCAATAACAAGAATTTGTTTCATGATAAAATTAATTAATTATGTTCCTTTAAAACATCCCCACCTGCCCTGGTTCGCCTGAATCAATAAGATCTTTCTGCTTTTTGCTCATTATTTTTCGATTTTCTTCTCTCGATTGCTCCATAGCCTTAAAAGTTTTATCCGTAATCCCCGGAGTTGGATAATCTCCGTCAAAACAAGCCATGCAAGGCTTGATAATTTCTTTATTTTTAACCGTCACGGAATTTTTTGTGTCTTCAATTTCCTGATAATAAAGCCTATCAACGTCGATCATTGTGGCAATATTTTTTACGGTATTATTATGAGCGATCAATTCTTTTTTGGTGGGAAAATCAATGCCATAAAAACAAGGATATCGAATTGGAGGAGCGCTTGAGGCGAATTGCACGCTTTTCGCGCCCGCGCTTTTTACCATTTGGACGATCTGTTTTGAGGTATTTCCGCGCACGATACTATCATCCACAACCAAAATATTTAAATTTTTAATTTCAAAAGGTTGAGTGTTTAATTTTCTTTTAATGGAAGCTTGTCTGAGTTTTTGTCCGGGCATAATAAAAGTTCTGCCAATATAACGATTTTTTACCAAACCATCCCGATATTTTTTCTTTAATTTAATTGACAAGCCCAAAGCGCAACTGCGCGCGGATTCCGGTACCGGAATCACTTTATCAACCTCATCACGATTAATTTTTTTTGCCAAAGATTCACCAAGCCTTAATCTGCTTTTATATACAGAAACATTATCAATAACCGAATCAGGACGAGCAAAATAAATATATTCAAAAATACAAGGCCTGAACTCTTTATTTACCAGTTTTTTTGAAAAAACATTTTTTTTGTTATCAATGAAAATTGCTTCTCCATGCTGAACATCCCTGATCTTTTTAAAACCCAATGCATCCAAAGCAACACTTTCCGAAGCGAACATATATTCTTTTTGCAAAGAATTTTCCCTTTCACCCCAAACTAAAGGCTTAATTCCATAAGGATCCCGAATTGCCAATAAACCCTGACCTGCAATATAAAGAACAATTGCGTACGCACCTTGAACTCTTGAATACATTTCATTTACTGCCTGCCAAATATGGTTTTCATTCAGATTATCTGTTTTAAATTTTGACAAAGCTATTGCAAAAACATGAAGCAAAAGCTCGGAATCGGATTTTGAATTTAAAAGTCTTTTATCTTTTTCCATTAATTCCTTTTTCAATTCATCGTAATTTATAATATTTCCATTATGAGAAATGGATATTCCATAAGGACTTTCCACCATAAACGGTTGAGCCTCATCAACACCTCCGCATCCGGCGGTAGGATATCTGTTATGTCCGATTCCAATATTTCCTTTTAAGCGAAACATATCTTTTTCCGTAAAAATATCGCTGACCAATCCTTCAGCTTTTTTCATATGAAACTTTTCCCCGTCGAAAGTCAAAATACCGGCTGCGTCTTGCCCTCTATGCTGTAATACAATTAAACTGTCGTAAATTTGAGGAGCCGCGGGATCATTTGAAACTATTCCTACAATGCCGCACATATTTTAAAAATTAAGTATAAATTATAAATTTTTTGCCGCAATCATTAAATTCTCAAGTAGTGCCGCTACAGTCATTGGTCCGCATCCGCCAATCGGAGGCGTTATTAGTTTAGCCCTTTTTTGAATTTTTTCAAACTCAAAATCACCATAAACTTTTCCATTTTTTTTCGCATAACCAATATCAATGGCAATAACACCTTTCTTCACCATATTTTCTTTTATCAAATGAGGAACTCCGGTAGCGGAAATTATAATATCGCTTTTTAAAGTATATTCGCTCAAATTTTTAGTATAAACATGACAATTTGTAACAGTTGCATTTCTCGCGATAAGCATCAAAGTAAGCGGCTTCCCCACAATATTGCTATGCCCCACAACCGTTATATTTTTCCCCTGAACTTCAATATTTAATTCTTCCAAAAGCTTAATCACACCTTTTGCAGTACTTGGAGCTAAAAATTCGAACTCCGGTCCCAAAATTAAACGCCCTAAATTATCCGGCGAAAAACAGTCCAAATCCTTCCTAGGATCAATCGCATCAACAATTTTCTTTTTATCAAAATGATTAGGTAAAGGAAGTTGAATCATATAACCATGAATCTTCGAATTTTTATTGCTCTCCTTTATTAAATTTACAAATTCAGAAGTTTTCACGTTTAAAGGAACGCTCTTAATCAATAATTTTGCTGAAGCTTGTTCAAAAGCTTTCTGCATTTGTTTAATATAAGAAAGACTCGCAGGATTATCACCGATTATAAAAACTTCCGCCTGCGCAAAAATTCCTTTTTTCGCTAATTTTTCAAATTCTTTTTTATATTCTTTCAGGATTTTATCCGCGATCGAACGCCCATCAATGATATTTTGCATATGATTCTTTTGGTAAGAAATGCATAAACAATATATAATAAAATTTTGTACAATACAAAAGATAAATTTAATGAAAATTTAATAATAATTTAATAATTTTTTGATATAAAGAAGAAGATCATGATCAATAAACCAGGGTATGTTAGAGGTATAAAAATAGGGACAACTCTCTAAAAAGGTCAAAGGCGAGAGTGATTAAAAATTAAAAATAAGGCCTAAGGAAAAGAAAAACTTAAAATTGTAAAAAATAGGCCTTAAATTTCTCATGCAAAAATTTAAATAATCACTTTAATAATTTTCAGTATCCTCTCCGTCGTAACATCCCAATCCTCGCTCACGTTCACGATTTTCCATCCTTTCTCCTTTGCCCTCTCCAAATAAAACTCTCTACATCTACCGATTAAATCATCAGATTCTTCATGGATATGTCCTTTTTCCATCGCTGAAATATCCCTTTCGCCATCAAGCAAAATACATAAATCTTCCTTGATTAGCGGCTCATTGATCATCTCCAACCAATTTTTATCCGCGCCTTTTATAGAACCCCAAGCGATTCCGGTTTGAACATAATCCTCCAAAATAACAAAATCATTTTCTTCCATAATTTTTTTTAAAACCGGTTCATATTGAAATCTATTAACAGTAAACCACATCTGCATCTCTTCTTCCGTAATATTTTGCCAAGCCGAAGAGCGCAGTAGAGAATTAATATAAGGTCCCGATGGCTCAATATCATAAACCGGATATTTCACATAAAAAGCTTTAAAACCTTTATTATTCAAAAAATCCACAATCCGCAACGCCTGCGTAGTCTTTCCAATATTATTAATCCCATAAAAAGCAATAATTTTCCCCATATTTAATTACGAATTACGAATTACGAATTACGGATTACGAATTACGCATCCGTACTCCCAAACCCCCCTCTCGAATCTTTCTTTACCTCAGAAACTTCCTCCCACTCAAACTTATCAATCCTCACAAAAACCCCTTGCGCGATCTTTTCACCTCTCTTAACTTCAACATCATCATCGGAAAAATTATAAACCTGAATTTTAATTTCATCATTCGACCCGCAATAATCATGGTCAATTATACCAAAACCATGCGGAGGGCTTAATTTCTTTTTTAAAGGAGTGCTGCTTCTCGAAGCCACAATCAGCATATAAGAAGCAGGCACTTCAATAATTAAATTTGAAGGAATTAAAGCAATTGATTTAGATTTAATCAAAGTATCTTCCCGTGCCAAAATATCAAATCCCACCGCCCCTCTCGTCTCATAAACCGGCAACTCTAACCCATTATCAATCCTTTTAATCCTAACTTTCATAAATAATAAATTTATTAATTATTCCTGATCCCGCATTGCGGGATAACTAATTCCTGATCACTTATTTCACTTCCTTCAACACCCCATTCACATCCACTTTAATTCCCGGCCCCATAGTTGTAGCCAAGGTGATTGTATTGATATATGTTCCTTTAACAGTAGCGGGTTTTGCATCAATAATAGCTTTAATATAAGCTTTTACATTTTCCAACAATTGCTCTTTTGTAAAATTTATTTTTCCAAAACCATTATGAAGATTGCATAATTTGTCATTTCTGTATTCAATTTGTCCTTTTTTAATAGTTTCAACTGTCGTTTTGATATCCGAAGTAATTGTTCCGGCTTTAGGATTAGGCATTAAACCTTTTTGTCCCAAAATTTTAGCGATTTTTCCAAGATCTTTCATAACATCCGGAGTAGCGATTGCAACATCGAATTCAGTCCAGCCTTTCAAAACTTTATCAATTAATTCTTCTTTACCGGCTTCGATTGCGCCGGCACTCTTTGCTTCTTTAACTTTATCTTCTGAAACAAAAGCCACAACACGGACTTCTTTTCCTGTTCCATGTGGCAAAGCCACAGTACCTCGAATATTCTGATCCGCTTGCTTTGGATCCAATGACAAATTCATATGAATTTCCGCGCTGGACGCGAATTTTGTAATACTTGTCTCAGGAAGAATCGAAACAGCTTTATCTAAAGAATAATATTCATTGACATTAAACTTTTCCAATACCGCTCGATATTTTTTACCGAATTTTTTCATTTTATTTAGGTTAAGTGGTAATAGCGGAGTTTAAACCTCCCACTATAAAATAAATTTAAGATAAATTAACTTTTACACCCATGCTGCGCGCTGTTCCGGCAATAATTTTTACTGCCGCATCAATATCATTTGCGTTCAAATCAACCATTTTTTCTTTAGCAATCTCTTCAAGTTGAGCGCGGTTAATCTCGGCAACTTTGTTTTTATTAGGTTCAGCAGAACCTTTCGGAATGCCTAACTTCTGTCTGATTAAAACAGCCGCCGGAGCACTCTTCATAATAAAAGTGAAAGACCTGTCTTCAAAAACAGTAATTTCCACCGGAACGATGGTATCACCTTTCTCTTTTGTGGCATTATTAAACTGAACACAAAATTCTTGTATATTCACTCCATGCTGACCTAACGCAGGACCAATAGGAGGTGCCGGATTAGCCTTTCCGGCAGCGATTTGAAGTTTGATTAACGTTAAAACTTTCTTTGCCATTTTTAAGTTGTTTAAAAATAATTTTATGAGGCAGCGACGATATTCTAAGGCAAAAGCTTGAAATCCGCAAGTAAAAAATTAGTGATTACTTACTGACATATTATCTGATGGATTATACATTTACCCCATGAATAAATAAAATTTACAACTTCACATAATCTCCAAAACTTTCTTCACCATCGGATGATAACTGTGCTTATATTCAAAAGCAAAAATTTGATTGCGGATTTTTACGACCAAACTCGCCGCATCTTTTTTATCTCTATTATTAATATAAAACGAAGCATCACCAAATGAATTATCCTCATTTATCGCTATACCGGCTTTATTGTTGGCTTCTCTATTTATAAAATCATAAAGCTCAATCGCTCCACTTTCAGAATCCATTTTAAATTCATTTATAGTAATAGCAAAAGAATCATTATAAAAAACATTAAATTTTGCGCTTGTTTCGTTATTAACACCAACCAGATCAATAAGTTGAAACAATTTTTCATTAAAATCCACTTTTTTAGCATTCACATTCGAAATACCGGCTTCCGCAAAAAGACCGTCATTGATCGTCCAAACAATTTGCTTCTTTTCTTCCTTTTCAGGTTCAATTTTCTCATCATCTTTTTCAAAAACTTTGTTATTAATCGCTGAAGTTTGCAAATTTTGATAACCGCTCGTTTGAGTTTCCAAATAATCATTAATTATAAGTTCCGCCATCACAAGAATCACAGCAAAAGAAAAAATAATTGTAAAAATAGTAAACTTCTGCATAAAAATATTTAAATATTATTACACTATAATTTTAATTCCTGATAACTGATTCCTGATCGCTGATCACTTCTTCTTCACCTGCGTAAAATCAAGCTCAACAGGTGTTTCTCTGCCGAAAATTGTAATCATGACTTTTACTTTTCCTTTTTCTTCATCCACTTTATTGATCATTCCTTCATAGTTTGCGAAAGGACCATCCAAAATAACCACATTATCGCTGACACTAAAGTCAATTTTGAATTTCGGCTCTGATTTGCCCATTCTTTTTTGCACATGCAACCATTCATCTATGGAAACAGGCACCGGAATCGTTCCCGATCCCACAAATCCCGTAACATTAGGTGTATTTCGAACCACATACCAAGAATCATCCGTTACAATCATATCTACAAGTACATAACCCGGGAATATTTTTCTTTCTTCCTGCTTTGGTTCTCCTTTTTTCATCACAATTTGTTTCTCTTTCGGGACCACAACATCAAAAATCAAATCCTCCATATTTAAAGATTCAATTCTTTGAAGTAATGCTTCTTTTACAGCATCCTCATAACCCGAATAAGTATGAATAACATACCAATGCCTTCCTGTGTTTTTTGCCTGTTTTGCCATATTTTTAAAAAATTATTAATTTATTTTAATTTCTCTAAAGCTAACTTATACGCTTCCGAAAGACCAAAATCAACCCCTGCTAAAAAAAATGAGAAAATTAAACTAAAACCAAGCACAATCGCTGTCAATTTAATCGCTTGATTCTTGGTAGGCCAAGACACTTTTCGAAGTTCCGAAACACTTCCCTTAAAATACTCGACAAGAACATTGTTTTTCATACATAAAATTTAAACTGATAGATTATTATCGGGCTAATTATATAAACATAATGATTATATGACAAGAGATTTAAAAATAATCGTTTTATTTAAACATAACTGCGGTTTTTGCTTGACAAAAAAATAAAAACAAGTATAGTTTTGGCTTAAAATTAAATTCATAGCATGGAAAACAATAATCATGGAGAAACACCAAACGTAATGAATCGTAGATATTTCCTTAAATTATTAGGGGGAGCAGCTGCGGCTATGGCTTCATCTGAACTATTGTCATGCGCAGATGAAGAAAGTTGCGCGCCGAAAATTGAATTGTATGAAGATACTGAAAAATTTGAAAAAAACTTAAAATTGAAAAGTTTATTGGAAATCGAAAAATTGGAGCCGAAAGAACCGATAGTTAAAAATTCAATTGAAGTGTGGGAAAATATTTATCGAAATACTGACGTTAATACAATAAGAAGTCTTCCTGCTTATGAAAATGAGGGTACGGATCCAACCACTTTATATACTTCCAAAGGAATCTGTTATCCTATTCGCAATATTAAAAAATTAGGAATTGGAGGAAAATTGGAAGAGGGGATATTTCTAAGATTTCCTCTGTATATAAATTTAATACGAAAAATATATAAAGAAGAAGGAGTTCCGGAATGGACTTTATATAATATTTTTAATGAATCTGAATTCGGACAAGGAGTTTCAGGCCCGGGCGCGACAGGACCATGGCAATTTATGAGTAGAACCGGTAATGAATACAATTTACAAAGCGGACATCATCCATTGATTGATGAAAGAAGAGATTACCTGTTGGCGGCAAGAGCATCAGCGAGATATTTGAAAAATTTAAAAAGAATATTCCCTTGCGAAAATGAAAATGACTCATGGCTTTGGGCGTTTATTGCTTATAACCAGGGGCCCGGAAACGCCAAAAAATATTTCAATATATGCAAAAGTGAGAAAAATACCGATATTGTGAATTATTTGTCAAAAGTCAGAGAAGAATATTCAGAATTGGCAAAAAGTATGGATTTTAATACTTCCATGGGGAAAATAGATAAGTTAAAAGCGGAAATTTCCAAATTTGAAGAACAAATAAAATCAGCTCAAAAAGAAAAAAAATCCAGTAGAAGAGATAATAAAATAAAAAATTTTAGAACTCAAATAAAAAATAAGGAAAAAATACTAAATCCATTGATTGCCCAAAGAAACAAAGTTCTCGTACTACTTGAAAGACTGAATTATTTAACAAAATTTTTTGGAATTATTCGCGTAGTTACGGATTACTACAAAAAACACAATGTTACGGACGAAATATTTGATGAAAAAGAATTGGAATTTGATTCAATCTCAATCAAATATAAAAATTTGGGTGAAAATATCGTGGAAGTTAAAAGTGGAGATAATCTCTCAACAATAGCGGCAAAAAATGGTGTAAAAATAGATAATTTAAAAGCTTGGAATAATTTAAAAAACAATACAATCAGAATTGGCCAAAAACTTAAAATAGAATTAAAACCGGAACAAATTGAGTTATTGGATCTGATTGGTAAATTATATGATTCCGAAGAGAAAAGAGTTGAATTTTTTGATGAGTTGCTTTTTCTAAATCCAGCGATTAATTTAAGAAATGGCCTTTATGATGATATTAAAAATGCATTAATAAATGGAAATGGTTCCGGCTTAAAAATTTCTTTGCCTGAAAATTATAATTTAAGATTGCCTAAAGGCTTGGCTCCTGAGATTTTAACGATTTACGCGAATTCACTGCGGGAATTGCCGGAAAAAGACCTTATCGTGGAATATAGAAAACAAATTACTGAGGAAGCGGCTATAGCTCAAGTAACAACTGAAACCGGAAGCCGAGCGCGAAAATTGTTGGAAGAATTTAACATTAATTTTGATAGCTCAAAAGCGGCTGACTCGGGCTTAATATTAGAGTTAAATCGAATTTCGGGGATATTGGACAAAGAACTTCAAACAGGAGTAGTTGAAACACAAGAGCAATATGATGAAATTAAAGTGGCAATTAATGAAAAAAGAGAAGAAATCCGAATTCTGATTGCTCAAACGCTTAAGACCGGATTAGAGGTCGATACATCAAGTGATTATTTGGTTAAGTTGAATGAAAGATATGAAAATGCCGATAAAGAAAATATAACTGAATTATCTGAAATCATTACTCTTTACGAAAAAGAATTGGAAAAAGCGGCTAAAGTAAGCGAACTGCAGGCTCAAGTTGTTGAAAAATTGAATGAACTTCAAGCGGATTTGGAAAAAATTATCGAAAAAAGCGTGGACGAAATAGTTGAAGGAAATTATTTTGAAACTGGCGCGGAATTTCCGGCTCAATTACAAGAAAAACTTACAATTGCCAATGACAACGCGATCCGTTTAAGCGCGTATACCAATAAAAACGTGGTAATGTCAGCCAACGCTGTCCAATCTATTAATAAAATTACACAGGAAAAAGAAAAAGCAAAAGTTTTAAAAGACCGTCAAATAGCAGCGGCAGAACCAAAAAAAGAAACAATAAAACCGGCTGAAGCCAAAACCGGTAAACAGGATGAAAAAACAGTTCCCGAAACCGCGGCAATGAAATCTGTCAAGCGACCTGAATCAACTTCCAAGAAAGGGATAACAAAGAAGCGAGGTCTAAAACTGAAAGTTAAACCGGGATGGGACTTAAAACAACTTCAAATCTGCTATAATGTAACAAGAGAAGAATTATACAAAACAAATCCGAAATTACATAGATTAAGCTTAAAAGACTCCCGGGAAATTATTGTTCCGGTGGATTATATAGAACACACAGTTAAGCAAGGAGAGGGGTTTATTAGAATCGCCGGTGATTACGGCGTTACGCTAACAAGTATATATAACGCTAATTATGGAGTAAAAGATGAAACATTGAGGCCTGGCCAAAAATTAATAATAGTATTACCAAAAACTCCCAAAAAACATTAAAATTCGGGTTTTACCCTATACAATCCACAAAAAATAAGGTAAAATAATATGAATAAAAAAGAAACAAAAATAAATGACAAAAAGAATATTAAAAATACTCACAATATTTATTGCCTTAAACATTTTTTTGGGTTTAAGCTTCAATGCGTTTGCTCAAATTTTACCGATTCAAGAGTCCAATAAATATACCGGAGGAGGATCATCAGTCAAAAAGGGCGCGTCTGCCGTAGAAAACGTAAAAAATATAGGCGGCCAAATTTATCAAGATCTTCTATATGTAATCGGTTCAGTCGCTGTAATGTTCATAATATATTCCGGATTTCGCATGGTTACGTCAAATGGCGAGGATGAAGTTTTAACGAAACAGAAAAAAAACATAATTACATCAATAATAGGGCTTGTTTTGATCAGCATGGCCATGAAAATCGATGATATTTTCTTTTTTGGGCAAGACGGAGATTACGAAGGTACTTTTTTGACATCTACAGAACATATAATAGCTTCAGCCGGAATTTTTAATAAGCAGGTTTTTATCATAATCGCTCTTTTAAAAATGATTGTGAATTTCATTGCTATAGCTTATTTGGTAAGAGCCGGAGCGATGCTTGTGGCAAACGGATTCAACGAAGACGTGATTACGAAAGTGAAAAAAAATGTAATTTACAGCATATTAAGTTTAATAGGCATTAATTTAACAAGTATAATTGTTAATCAAGTATTTTTCTCAATCGAGGAAAATTACTCCACATACGGTGATTTGGAACCAACCATAAATCTCCCGGCGGGTGTGGCGCAAATTATAGGAGTTACGAATTTTGTTGTTACTTTTGTCGGACCGGTAGCGATTTTTGGCTTAATAGTCGGCGCCGCGTATTACATAATGTCGTTGGGCAACGATGAAAGTATGGGAAAAGCCAAGAAAATAATTACTAATTCCATCATAGGGCTTTTAATAATATATGGCGCTTTCGGCTTTGTAACAACGTTTATTCTTGGGTCAATCGGGCCTTCTTGGAACGGTGTAAAAGAAAAAGAAGCCTTAGGTATTATAATTGGATTTATTAAATCATTAATAATATGAAAATAATAAGTAAAATTTGCGCGTCAATATTCATCATAATATTTTTTATATTAATTAATTTTACTGTTATTTTTGCTCAGTCATCGGCCACAAAATCATTGCAGAATCTTGGCAAGGGAACAGAACAATCAAATTTTGCCAAAAGCGAATCTCATCCTGAAAGTTCCCGCCGCACCGGAGTTCAGTCAATAAGTTCTGTATTTTTAAATATTGGTGATTATTTTATTTATGTTACAAGCTCAATTGCTGTTCTTTATTTGATCATCGCGGGTGTTAAAATTCTTAGCTCAGGCGATCAAATAGAAGATGAAATAACAAAGCAAAAAAAGAATGTTTTTGGCGTGATAATGGGTTTAATTGTAATTGTCTTGGCCGATGAAATAGTTTTTGATATTTTCTTTGGCAAAGAAAATGCCGGTGGCCCGTCTTATCCCGGAGAAGCTTATAATGATACAGGTTCCGTGGAATTGGTTGCTAAAGCATTCGGTGAAGAAGTTGCCGGAATTTACAATGCCGTTGAAATGTTTGTGGTTTATGGAGCGATACTGGCGATAATCATCAGTGGATTCCGCATGGTAGCAGAATCGTCAAGCGATGAAGCTCAAACCAATGCAAAAAAACATCTATTTGCGGCCGCAGCCGGATTAATTTTAATCGGTCTGGCCGAAGGATTGGTTTATATTTTTTATCCTTCGCCGGACGAAGACATTCGAATAGACCGAGCTTTCGAAATTATAATAAACATCACGCAATTCATTACCGGTATTATTGCCTTAGTCTCAGTTTCAGCGCTGATTTATGCCGGATATTTATATATTTTCTTCTATGGGCAGGACGATATGATCGATAAAAGCAAAAAAATTATAAAAACAGTGATTTATGGCTTGATATTAGTTACATTTGCTTATGCGATAGTCTACACATTTATAACTTTACAACATAATCCTCAGGAAATTGAGGGTATTGAATTTAAATATTAAAACAAAAAATAATGAAAAAACTTCTATTTGCGATTATTTTTACATTAATTCTGCCAATCACCGTCTCAGCTGATATCGAAAAGGAAATCTGCGACTGGTCAGGCGGCACGATCGGCTGTGAAGGCCAAAGCAGCTTTAAAGAGTTTAAAGGTTATTATAAACCACCTGATCCTGATCTATATGTTGATCCTGAAGGCGAAAGCATTTTTAAATGTTATAGCCTCCGTGAATGTGTCTTAAATTACACAAACTTTTTTCTCGGATTTTTGGCATTGGCCGCGGTGATTACAATAATTTACGGCGGATATTTATATGTTTTGGCAGGAGGAGAAGCGGAAAAAACAGAAAAAGGCAAAAAAAACATTATCTACGCGGTTACAGGTATTTTAATTATCATGATCTCCTATGCCATCGTAAACACAGTAATTAAATACGCGCCAAAAGGAGAAGATGATCCCGGCGAATTGAAGTCCGCCCCGGGTCAAAGCGTTTCCGGAGCCGGATATCGATACACCACAAAATCAGGTCAAAGCATTGCAATTGATTCAAGCTTACAAAGCATGACTAAAAAATTGAATTCATCTTCAACGAATATTTATGAAATTCAAAATAACATTGATGCCAAAACTCAAACTTTGAATAAATCATTGAACGATGCAGATAATAAAAAATACTTGGAGCAAAATCCAAAAGCAATTGTCTCTTTGATTACTGAAATCGAAAGTTTTTATAAAAATATCAATAATTTAAGTACTTATTTTCCCGCGGCGCAATCATCAATGGTGCAAGCGCAAAAACATCTGGATATAGCCAAAAGCGGATTTGCTTATAATTATGAAAAGTTCTTAATAAAAAGAGCTTATGCCGATGACACTACAGATAAAATTGAAGGGATTTACGCCATGATAATTTGCGATCTTGATAATACGGAGTCAGTTTGTTCCGCTAAAAAAAGTCAAATTCAAAAAATTGTTTCAACCTATACTTCAGCCAAAGTTTTACAAAATGTAGTATCTGATTATAACAAATTGGTTGAAAGTAGTTCCTCGGATTATGATGAAATAAAATCAAATGAAGAATTAGTTGGAAAAATTGATTTTCCCGCTTCCTCGATGATTGACAATTTAAAATTAAAAGATCAAAAAGAGCAAAATGATTATTCAGAAATCAAAACCGTAGCTTTAGAATTATTCAAATTGGATCAAAAAATCAATAATTTACAAATTGTTAATGCGATTCTGACATCCTCGAACACACAAGGACCTGCTCCATTAACGATCCAGTTGGATGCGAGTCAATCGCAAGCGCCTGAAAACGCCCAAATTACTGAATATAATTGGATACTCGGAGAAGTTGAAATAACCGGAAACAGTAAGCCCGCAAACGTATTTGATATATGCACGATTCAAAATTCAGCCGCGGCATGTACTTTGACGGTTCCGGGATCTTATAAAATAGGTGTAAGAGTAAAAAGCAATGACACAAACACAATTTCCGGCACTGTATACATAAACATCAGTGTCCGGCCTCCGGTTTCCAAATTAAATTTAAAATTAAAAAATCAAAGCAATAATAATATAAAAACAGTTGCTGATTATGGCAATTTTAATGATCCTCAAGTCAATATTGATAATTATTCTATTCTTCATTCTCACGCGAAAGATAAAGGGATTTTCTTTGATGCGTCATCATCGACTGATGGATTTGGACTGACAAACAGCATAAGCTATTTTGAATTTAATTTTGGGGATAGTACGAAAATTCAAAGTGGTTCTGAAAAAACAGCAACTCATAAATATAAAAATCCGGGTATTTATCGCATGAAATTGAAAATAAAAGACAGTAAAGAAAATGTTGATCAAAAAATATTAAATATCCGCATAGAAACAATCATTTCGGATTTTTATATAAAACCTGCGAAAGGATCAAGTGAAACAATATTTGAACTTGATGGGTCCGCGTCAAAAAGCGATATAGCGAGTATAAACAAATGGGATTGGAATATTACCAAAGAAGAGGATTCCGGTTTTAAAGAAGATGATTTGGACATAAAATCAGGAAACTTGAATTCGGAAAATTTAACTTTAAAATTTACCGAACCCGGCGTTTATAAAATTGATTTAGCTGTTAAAGATAACGCTTCACCGGAAAATATCAATTCTTCGACACAATATTTATACGTGGAATCAAAATCGCCAATCCCGATTTTCACATATTATATTCCAAATCCTGAAACAAAACCCGGCCAAGTCTATTTTGACGCGTCGGAAACTATAGATCCCGATAACAATGATTTAGAGTATTTATGGAATATAGATGCGAATTTAAACGAAGATTTTATATTCGAAAAAAGCACAACCAATACTTCGATTAATCCCATAATTTCATTTCTAAAAACAGGAGAATTTAATGTTGACCTGATTGTCAGCGACAAACTACCTGAAGAAATCAAAAAGACCGCAATAATAAGCAAAAAAGTTGAGATAGAAAATATTTTGGGAATAGAAATCTCAACTGACGCCAATGTCTATAATTTAAATAAAAATTCCGAAAGTAAAGTAAAAGTAACTATTGAAAGCCAAGCAGGCAAATATGCGGAAGTGGATTTTTCCGATGGAGAGAAAAGTGAACTGGAATTTGCAAATAAAGATGGAAAAAATTCCATTTCCACCGAGCATGTTTACACTGAAAGCGGCATTTATCAAATAAAAGCCACAGTTTATGACGTGGACGGCAATGAAAATTCAGATATTAAAGTAATTAAAATCGGAGACGGTACCACCCCTTTAGCCAGTTTCGAAATTTTGCAGGACAATATTAAAATAGCGGACAGCAGAGCCACGGAAGCGGAAAATTGTTCTAAACCGACAGTAACCGGTAACAAAAATAATGTATTCACTTTTGATGCATCAAAATCATTGAATATAGATGGTACAAATAGAAAATTGAATTACAACTGGACTATCAAAGCTTTAGACTCAAATAAACAAATATTCCAAACATCAGATTTGAAAAAGTTTACTACGAAAATTGATAGATACGGTGAGTATCTGATTGAATTGGATTTAAAAGATAAAGATGATCCGAGCAAACAGGATTACGCCTATTTTGGATGTTTAAAAATAGCTTCCGCGCCTCCACAAATTAATAATATTCAATATACGGTTGCTGATCCTAAAAACATCACTCCATTAAAATTGGAATTAAAAGCCATAGGAGCAAAAGATCCGGATGGTGAAATCGTCAGATATTTATGGTGGTATCAAGATATTGCCGATAGTACAAATGAAAAACTCGGATCTCATACAACTGCAAAAAACACAACAACTCTCACGATTAATACTTTTGGAAAAGAAAACGAAATTAAAAAATACAGATTGTATGTTGAAATTACCGATAATGATAATAATCGCGTAAATATTGAAGATGTATTGCCTGAAGCAAATATTCCTCAAATCGAAGTAACAAATGGCCCAAATAAACTTCCGGAAATCACTTTGAGCGCAGATAGAACTTATATAATGAAAGGCGAATCCGTAAATATATCAGCAAAAACCGATGATCCTGACGGAAAAATTGAAATCATTGAATGGGATCTGGATGGAGATCTAATTTATAATGAAGACGAATCCGCGGAAAACGATGAAAAAAATTGCCAAAATAAATTCACATGTACCTATCAATATAATCAGAAAAACAATAAAGGATATGAAGTAAGAGCTGCGGTAACAGATTCATTAAAAGCAAAAGTAACTTCAAAAGCCCTAAAAATATTTGTGGATTCAAAAGCAAAAGATCCGGTAGCTGCTTTTATTTTGGAAAAAGAGCCGCAACCCGGGGAATTAACCGTAACTGTAAAAGATAATAGTGAAATCGATCCTGAAAATAATAAAAACATAAAATACATTTGGGACAAAGACATTTCTACGGATTCGAGCGGTGATAAAAAACCTGATAATGACAACGATGAAGATGATAAAAAACAAAAAGGACAAAAACAAATGACATTTACTTATCCAAAATTGGGAACATACGAAATAAAATTAACGATTGAGGATGATGAAGGAAACGGAGATAGTATTAGCCAAAAAGTAACTTTTTCAGATAAAACCGCGAGTAAGCCGATTGCTGAGTTTAATCATCAAATAAGCACGTTTGCCAATGGAAAATATACTGTCAATTTCAACGCGTCCGCCTCAAAAGCTCCGAAAAATGAAACATTAACCAATTATATTTGGGATTTTAACTTGGACGAAGCTGCGAAAGACAGCAAAAATACGGACAATAACACCATAAATGATATTCAGGAAGAAGGTTCTATTACTCCATCATATATTTATTATCCGGGGACATATAAAGTGAAATTAACTGTAGAAACAGCCAATGCCAATAATTCCAAAACAGTAACTTTGAATTTAAAAGATCCATCTAAAGGGCAAGTACCCGTGGCGACTTTGAAAAGTAAAGACCCGACACTGGAAAATTATTCTAAAGATAGAATTGAATTAACCGGTGAAAAAGCGTGCGTAACTTTTGTTTATAATGCGACAGGAGGCTCATCAAATTATGAAAAATTCATAATTGATTATAATATTAATTTTGATTTGTCCGGAGATGGCAACGGAGAAAATGACGCTGACTTTCAGTCAGCGGTCGCCGGGGAAATTCAATATTGTTATGAAAAAAGCTGGGCAAAAGAAAAAGATATAATAGCCAAATTATTTGTCTACGATAAAAATGGCCAAATCAGTTCTCGCGAAAGATTGATATATTTTATTCCAACACAACCCGGCCAGATTGATGCCAGGATTTTTAGTCGGCCAACCCCTGCTCAAGGAGGAAAAAACAATAACAAAATTGTTCTTTATGGGGACAAAGGTGAAATCACTTTTGATTTCACAAACTCAATCGGTGAAGGTTTGGAATATTATTTTGATAAAAATGTTTATTTTGACTCCAATTTTAATAATACTTTGGATGATGATTATATAAATATTGAAAAGGGAGCTGACGGGAAACCAAAGCCAATAACAGAGCCATTTGAAAGATCATGGGGAAAAACAAAAAGCCGATTGATAATTAAAGATAAATACGGACAAATAGATCAAGCCGAAGTTGAAATTGTCTTTGAAAATCCGGCTCAAACAAATATAATTTCAATAGTTTCATCAAACTTATTTGTGAGTATATTTGCTATTATTGGTATCATTGCTATAATCTTTTATCAGGTAATCAATAAAATTAAAAAATATTCCAACTAAGCGGCTTTTTAAGCTGTATAAAAAATATTAATCTTTATAAACATGCCTGAAAATTTAAATGTTGATAATCAAAATCAAAATAATACACAACCTAATGCAAGCACAAACAATCAACCAATAACTCCGACCCCGAATCAACAAAATACTGAAAATCAGAACACTGATATTCAAACACCGGTAAACAATCAAACTCAAAATCCGGATACGGGTTTTAAAGAAAATCCCGCGGTAAATCAAGGATATAACGATCCGAATAAATTAAATCTGATAAAAAAACAAAAAGAAAAAAAGAAACAGAAAAAACTGTTTTTAGGTTGTATTTCAATTTTTCTTGTACTTATTTTGTTTTTTATCATCGCCATAATTCTATTTATGGCTCAGGCAAAAGCAGGTCAAACAAATCCATTGTTATCGATTTTTGGCATAAAAGAATCAAATTTAATAGGAGCTTTAAAAACTTTATCGAACTTTGGATTCGGATTATTCACATTCGCTTCCTTCATAATCACAATCATTGGATTATTTAAACTGTTGATTGTGCGTAAAGACGATATTAGAGGTAAAAGATCAGGTATTATCACCCTGATTGTCGGAATGCTGTTTTTTACAACTTTAATATTCAGTTGGATCGCGGCTTATTTATATTTAAGTAAAATACAACCGCAACAAAACGGACAAGATAGACCATTGTACGCGTACATCACAACTAATCCCGCTGATTTAACAAATTTGAAAGCTCCGGTCACGGTTCAGTTTGACGCCTCCAACATACCCAGAGCTGAAAAATATTCTCTACTTTGGGATTTTGGTGATAATACAAGCGGAAATGGAGTTGAAATCAGTCACACTTATAAAACAAAACCGCAAAATAAAGACGGTAAATATACCGTTAAATTAACAATCAATAATTTTTTGGATGGAGAAGTAAAAAAACAAGAAGCAACATTGGATGTAATTATTTCCAACATTTTACCTGAAGCAAAGCTGAAATTAAGTGCATCGGAAGGTGAAATCCCTTTGGAAATCAAATTCGACGCATCTGAAAGCAAAGATCCGGATGGAGAAATAGTGGCTTATGATTGGGAATTTAACGAAGATGATTCATTTGATGACGCGGAAGGTAAAAAAACAACCTATACATACGATAAATCAGGCTCATATGTCGTCAAATTACGTATTACGGACAACAATGGGGATTACAAAATTATTGAAGAAAAAATTAAAGCCTTATCTCCGGAAAAACCTGTTGCTGTAATATCCAGCAATAACAAACAAACAAAATATTATGTGGGAACAAATTATATATTTGATGCCTCGGATTCAGACAGCCCGTTTGGAAAAATTATCAAATACCAGTGGGACATGGGTGACGGCTCAAAATTTAACACTAAAAGCGTTTCTCATTCGTTTGAAGATTCCGGAAATTATTCAATTAAATTAAAAGTAACGGATGAAATCGGCGAAACAGGAGAAAATACTATAAAAATCGAAGTTCAAGATAAAGATGCGACTCCTCAAGCAAAAATAAAAACATCACCGGAAATAACTGATGAAAATAACAAAAAATTAGTTGGCGCTGTACCGTTCAAAGTGTTTTTTGATGCTTCCGACAGTAAAGATCAGGATAACAACATTGTTGATTATAGATGGGATTTTGATGGAGACGGATCCATAGATAAAACAGGTAGGGAAGTAAGCTATACATTTGAGGAAATAGGAAAATATAATGCCACGCTTTTCATTACTGATGCGGACGATAATCAGGATCAGACAACTCTCATAATTCAGGTGGAAGAAAAAGGAATCACAGCGGATTTAAAAGCATCGGCAATCACGGGAGAAGTACCTTTGGAAATCACTTTTGATGCTTCAGGATCAGCTTATCCGGGCGGAGAAATTATTTCCTACGAATGGGATTTTGGTAACGGTATAAAAAAACTGGGGAATGCCTCAATAACATATACCTATAGTGAAATTGGCGAATTTACCGCAAAAGTAACCGCGATAGCTTCAGACGGCTTAAAATCCACAGCGGAAACGAATTTAATAGTTCGACCAGTATCTTTAAAAGCATGTTTTGAACCATCCAAAAAAGAAGGTGAAGCACCGTTGAAAGTAACATTCACCCCATCCTGCTCCCGCGGTTCAATAGCCAAATATCTTTGGGATTTCCAGGGATCCACCAGCACGGACAAAAAACCAACCTACACCTTCAAAAACCCCGGCACATATAAAGTAACGCTAAAAGTAACGGACTACGACCAAGTCTCCGATGAGTTTACGTATACGATAGTGGTGAAAGGAGAAATAGAGGATTAAAAAAAACTAAAGCATCTACACACATCGCGTAATCAGTAATCCATAAAATATTAAAATGGATTTTATACTCCGACGCTTTAACAATCTCTGCGTAGCTTACTTTTAAATTTTATGCATCTGCTAGGGCTTTATAGCTACACCGTATATACTGCTTAAATTTTAAAATATGAAAGCGGACCAGTATATAATTTACAAATTACGGATTACGAATTACGAATTACGGATTACGGATTACAACTGCTCCCTCTTCTCAATCATCTCCAAATAATCCTTCCTCCTCGGATAGAACACATCAATCTTAACGCATTTCTTATCCCCAACAGTGCTGCTTCCATGTTCTTTATCCGGCGGCACATAATAAAAATCTCCGGTTTCTAAAGTTTCTTCTTCATCACCAATCCACATCCTAAGTTTTCCTTCTTTTATAAAGCCAAATTGTTCTTCAAAATGCTTATGAGTGGGCATTAAACTGCCGGGCTCAATTTCCAACTGAATTGCGGTCATACTTTCATCATTTGAAGTAGTCAAAACTTTCACTTTAACACCTTTGTGCAAGTCAAAACTTTTGCTTTCCGATATTTTTTTAAAAAAGTGCATAAAATAAATTAAAAATTATTTAAATTGATTTTCAATAAAGAAAAAATTCCACCATTTTTTATAATTAGGCATTTTTTTCATTCTTTCAATTTTTTCGCTCTCCAAAAGTTCTGATTCAGGCAATGTTGGGTTGGAATTTTCCGTAATAATTATGACTTTTTCCCCGGGATTAATCAGTGAAAGGCTTTGTTTTGCGGTTTTTTCAATATATGCGTCTGAAGTATAATATTGATAATCCTCCAATTTTTTAGAATTCTCGGAAAGTAAATTTTTATTCTTGGTGGTAAAAGTTTTAATATGCTGATCAATCAAATAATTATCATAAATTTTCGTAGTCAAAGCATAAAGCATATATAAAATCAAAATAAAGCCCAGTAATATTACAATTTTTGCGCTATTGGTAGGGGAATGACTATACCTTTGAGTGCGAAGATCCATATGAAATATTAATTTCTTAGACTAAATTATAGTAACTCGCTTCTCTCGTTTCAAGCAAGAATATTTGAAATTAATAAAAAATCCTTAAATCAAAACTTTCCAAAAACAATAAAATTTATTAATCTAAACTCGTAAGAAATTAAAAATGAATCCAATAATTAATAAAATTCCAGGTCAGCGGTCACAGGTCAGCGGTCACATCCATTTCATCGGCATCGGTGGCATCGGCATGAGCGCTATCGCCAGAATTTTAAAATCTCAAGGCGAAATAATTACCGGCTCTGACAGTGAGCCGTCAAAATTGACGGAAGAGTTGAGAGAAGAGGGGATTGAAGTATTTTATAATCACAATAAAAATAATATATCAAAAGACACTCAGCTGGTAGTTTATACTGCCGCGGTTTTAGAAAATAACCCTGAATTAAAAGAAGCAAAAAAGCGAAAAATTCCCTGCGTAACATATTCCGAAAGCTTAGGGCAAATATCAAAAGAACATTTCACAATCGCTATCACCGGAAGTCACGGTAAATCCACGATTACTTCCATGCTTGGCTTTGCCATGAATAAATTAAAATTAGATCCCACAGTTTTGGTTGGAACATTAATTCCCCAATTAAATAACAAAAATACCATAATTGGTAAAAGCAAATACTTTGTTTGCGAAGCCTGCGAATACAAACGCACATTTTTAAATCTGCATCCAACCGCTGTTTTAATAAACAATATCGACCCCGACCATTTTGATTATTTTAAAGATGAAAAAGATTATCAGCGCGCGTATATCGAATTAATGGAAAAAATTCCGCAAAATGGTTTTGTTATAGCCAACTACGATGACAAATTAACTAAAGAAGCTTGCCAAAAATTGAAAAATAAAAAAATAATTTATTTTAGCCATAAAAACAAAAACATTCCTTATTATCTTGATCAAGAAAACAATTTTTATATAAATAAGCAAAAAAAAGGAAAATTAAAATTAAAAATTTTTGGAGCGCACAATTATCAAAACGCGCTGGCTGTTTTGACATTATTGGATCAGCTTAACATCGATGTAAAAAAAGCTATGAAATTTATTCAGGAATTTACAGGTTCATGGCGCAGATTTGAATATAAAGGAAAAATAAACAACGCCAAAATATTCGATGACTACGGCCATCACCCGACTGAAATTAAAGCCACATTACGCGCCGCCAAAGAACAATTCCCAAATAAAAAAATAATAGTTTGCTTCCAACCTCACCAATATAATCGCACCAGAAATTTATTAAAAGAATTTGCAACATCATTTACCGACGCTGACAGCGTTATTATTCCGAACATTTACAAAGTACGCGATAACCAAGAAGATCAAAAAGCCGTAACAACGCAAATCTTGGTTAATGAAATCAGCAAACATCATAAAAATGTTAAAAATGGCCGAGGATTTAAAAATACCGCGAAAATTTTAAAAGAAACACTGAATAAAGATCATATGTGCTTGATTATGGGCGCCGGAGACGTTTTTAAAATTACGGAAATGCTCGAACCGGATTAAATATAAGAAAATTGTCTTTTCTATCCCACCTTCTTCACCAAACTCCCATCCTTCGTATCCTCCACTTCAAAACCTTTAATTTTAATTTCCTCACGAATTTTATCCGATTTTTGAAAATCCCGTTCCTCACGCGCTTCCTCCCGAGCTTTCACAAGTTTCAAAATCTCCTCGGGAATTTCTTCAACTTCAAATTTCATTATACCCAAAACCTGATTTAATTCTTTAAATAAATTTAAAATGTTTTCAGCTTCTATTTTTGTAATTTTAATATCGTTATGATTTACATAAACCTCTTTGATTAAATCAAAAATACCGGCAAAAGCTCCTGTAATTTCAAAATCATTATCCATGCTCTTTATAAATTTATTTTTAGTTTTATCTAATAATTTTTGGATTTCTTTAGATTCTCTTCCATCTAAGTCAATCAATTGCATTTGACGAATAAAATCATTAATTCTCTCTAAACCGTTTTTTGCCTGAATCAATAATTTTTCCGAAAAATTAATAGGGGAGCGGTAATGCGTTGTAATCAATAAATATCTGATAACATCGCCCGAATAATTATTTAATACATCACGAATTGTCTTGAAATTTCCCAATGATTTGGACATTTTTTCTTCATTAATCTGCACAAAACCATTGTGAACCCAGAATCGCGCGAATTGCTTACCTGAATATGCCTCGCTTTGCGCGATCTCATCTTCATGATGAGGAAAAATCAAATCCGCCCCTCCACCATGAATATCAATTGTTTCTCCAAAAAGATCCAAATTCATTGCGCTGCATTCAATATGCCATCCCGGTCTCCCTTTTCCAAAAGGACTCTCCCAAAAAGGTTCCCCTTCTTTATAGTTTTTCCACAAAACAAAATCATGAGGAGATTTCTTCTGTTCAATCACGGAAATTCTCGCTCCGGCTTCCAAATCTTCTAATCTTTGTTTTGATAATTTTCCATATTCATTAAATTTAAGCACATCAAAATAAACTCCATCGTCTGTTTTATAAGCAAACCCCTTTTCCAATAACTTCTCAATGATTTTGATTATAGATTCCACATGTTCGGTGGCTTTTGGCTGAAAATCAGGCTTATCAATATTTAATGCTTGATAATCTTTTTCATACTCCGGAATTATTAAATCAGCCAAATTTTTAACGCTAATATTTTTTTCTTTGGCTCGATTTATCATTTTGTCATCAATATCAGTATAATTCGACGCGAAAATCACATTATAACCCTTAAATTTCAAATATTTTCTCATAATGTCAAAACTCAAAGCTGATCTGGCATGCCCAAGATGTCCTAAATCATAAACCGTGGGCCCGCACAAATACATTTTTACATTATTCTTTTCCAAAGGTGCGAATTCCTCCTTTTGAGAAGTCAAAGTATTATAAATTTTCATAAGATCAATTTAAGAATAAAGATACCTGTGATCGATTTCTTCAATAATTCATCGCGATCCTCATCGCAAGTTCGGAAATCAAACTCAATCCCAAAATCGCAATCATTGGTGAAAAATCTATCATTCCCGTACTCGGCATAAAATTTTTTATTCTATCCAAAATCGGATCTGTAAAATCCAAAATTATTCTATCAATAAAGTTATTAAACCTCATGCGCAACCAAGAATAAATAATTATCCTGATAAAAATTAAAAAAGATAAAATGTCAGCGGAATAAGAAATAATCGTAGCTAAATAATCAATCATGGATAAAAGAAATTAATTTATTTATAAATTAACAAAAAAGTTCCGTTTAGAAAAGAAGGAATAACTTATTTCCATTTCCTCATCCCGACCCTCGCCAAAACATACATATTTGTAAACAAAATCGTCATCAAAATTAAAATATTTGTTTTGGTTCCTGTGTCAGGATTCTCGTCCGGAGTATTATATGTTCTGTTTTCAGTATAAAAATTATCATCTAAAATTTCAGAATCATCCCCACCAACGCTCTTTTTTGTTTTAGCACTAACAGTTTCACTTCTCTCGGCACTTTCGGCGAAATCCGTGTCAATTGCCGTAATTTCAAAGAAATATTCAGTATTTTCTTTTAAATTCGGCACAAACCAGGTTGTGCTATCGTCAAAAGTATTAGCAATGTTATTTAAATCATCATTGTCAGTTCCATAATAAATTCTGTAATTTCGAATACCTTTGTTATCAAAAGAATTTTCCCAATTCAAGGTTACTCTGGTAAAATCAGCACCGGCTTTTACTCCGGTTACTTTTGAGGGAGGAAGATTTTCAAGATCATTTGAGTTTGGCGAACTTGATCTGAAATCTTCACCTTCAACTGTAATTATATTTGTAACATTTTTAAACAAAGTATCATTTCCGATCTCATCAACCAAAGCAATATCAATGGGATAATTTCCCGCGATGCTTGGAGATAATATTTTTGCCATATACAAACCGGAATTCTCGGAATCATTGCTCATCGGATATGATTGATTATTAATGATTGCTGATGCCTTTGATAAATTTCCTTCAGTAAAAATTTTTAATTCGAAATTAGTGTTTGCCGGAATATCCGAATCCGGAATAATTTCAACAGAATCAATTGTCGGAGCATTCGTGTCAACTTTAAGAGAAACCGTATTAGAACTTTGAATAACAGTATTTCCATCTTTAATAGCCGCAAAAAGTTGATGGCTGCCATCAGGTAGTAAAGAAGTTTTGAAACTGAATTTTCCATCAGAATCGGTTGTAGTTGTTCCCAGCAATGATTCAAAATCAAAAATACTGATTGTACTCAAAGCAGGTCCCTGTCCTTCAATGGTTAAAATGTTTTCCCTTGTTGTACCCGCGGAAGGAGAAATTATTTTTAAACCTGAAGATTCATTGGAACCGGAATTTGGCGCACTGCCGGCCAAATTCGAATTTGTAACATTCAATTTCCATTCAGTTTTAATTTCCGGATTATTAATATCAGTAACCGTAATTGACTGACTTCCCTTAGTTACGAATTTTAAAGCCGCGCTAAAAGTATGCTCTCCGCGATCGCTTTCATTAAATAAATAATCTTCGGGTAAAGTCGCGTTAATATCCGAAGAATGAAAATGAACTTCGGATAAATAATTATTTACAACCTGTTTGTTTTTATCAATCGCTTGAATCGTAAAAGTTAAAGGCTTGTCAATCGTCACCTCGCTTGGAAGATCCTCAAACTGAAGAGTCGCGACAGTGGTATTTGCTGATTGAGCTGAGGCTGACTGAATTTTCAAATCAAAATCACCACCTATTGATTTCAAATTATCAAGCGGACTCAAAAAAACGATTTGCGCTCTTTGTTCCAGCGTAATATTGGATGTTAAATCCTGAATGATAAAATAAGATATTCCCGGGGTAGAAGAAAAAACAGTAAACTGAACCTCTCCTCTTTTATTGGTTATCGTGCTGTTTACGGGCTTAATTGAATCCTCTGTGCGAGAGGAAATAACCTGAACTTCATGCCCTTCAATTAAATTATTATAAGAATCCATTAAAATAACTTTTAATTGTCCATAGTCATAAGAATTTGCCTGTAAAGTCATGGTACTTAAGCTTATGTTTGAGCGAGTATTCGAAACTTCATCCGGATAAACTTCAAAAGTGTTGGTAGTACCGAAATTCTCACTGCCGGATTCTCTGCCGGAAATTTTATATATTCCCGCTATTTTCGTATGAAAAGAATACAAATCCAAATCTATTTCCCCGTTTTTATTTGTAGTTCCCGGAATGCTAACGATATTTTTATCCGGCTTTTCAACGCGAACTTCAAAATCAGAATAAGGCCTACCATGAACTTTCAACAAAGCGCTATAACCGGCGATAGTATCAATGGCGGAAACACTGATATCAGAATCAGCACTTACTGAATTTGGTTTAAAATTCCATAAAAAAGCCGTTATCATCGCTAACATTACAACTAAAATGCCTTTTTTTGCGTAAAATTTCATAAATTGTTTTTGTTTTTATTTCAAATCCCATAATTTTAGCATTTTTTTGCGTAAAATGGAAGAAATTTGAATGTAATCACATAGTATTGTATTTACCTCTTCCTGATAATCTTTTATAATTACAATGACCACTAATAACTAACTCATTCCTTGTCCACCCTGCAATACCTCCACGTCATCATTCCGCAAGGCTCATCAGATCAAAAAAAACTTGAATCCAAATGGGAAGAGCTTTTAAACAACCTGAGAAATACAGTAACAGGTAAAAAAATAGGTTTGGAATTTCGCGGAGTAGGCCAATATACGTATTTTTATATTGTCGTTGAAAAAACGCTTTATGAAACTATGGAAGGCTTGATATATTCAACCTTTCCTGATGCGGAAATTCATAGAGAGGAAGATTATGTGGACAAATTGGATCTGCAAAAAAAATCTTTGAGTGGATGCTCGCTTGTTTTGAGAGAAAGCGATGTTTATCCTATAAAAACTTATGATCAATTTGACGAGGATAGTTTGGCGCGGTTATTTTCCGTTATTTCTAAAATTGCCGCAAATGAAGAAGTATGGGTTCAGATTTTGATTGAACCGGTTGATGACAACGCTTTTTTCTATATCAGAAGAAACTTTCGTTTTCGTTATAGTCAATTTAAAAAATTTTTCAGTTTTAAAGACCGCTTTCGAACCGGTGGGAGAAAAGGCATTCAAACGTTAAGAAATGAACAAGTACGTATTAAAGAAAAGAATAAACCATTCCGTGTTAGTATTCGTTGCGCTTATATAAGTAATAGCGAAGCAAATGCTAAAGAAAAATTACATGCGGTTATCAATAGCTTTTATCAATTTAATGATGAAGATATTAATAAATTCCAAGCTTCATATTATCACAATTCTAAAACCTTTGTGCGGGATTATAGAGATCTTAAGCCAAAATCAACTTATATAATGAGTTCGAAAGAAATAGCCACATTATATCATCTTCCTAACGCGGATTATGTTCCGCATATAGTTCATGTCTTAGCCAGAAAATCCGATCCGCCTCAAGATCTTCCCAAAGCCGGCGAAAAAAATGTCAGCGCTTTCGGAGTAACCAATTACCACAATAATTTCGTTCCGTTTGGAATCCAAAGAAGCGACCGCCGCCGTCATTTGTATGTTGTAGGTAAGTCAGGATCCGGAAAAAGCAAACTTTTGGAATTGCTGATCAATCAGGATATTAAAAATAAAGAAGGATTTGCTGTACTGGATCCGCATGGTGATCTGGTTGATAATATTTTACGTTATATCCCGAAGGAAAGAATTGATGATGTAATTTTATTTGATCCTGCCGATACAGAGTTTCCGATTTCCTTTAATCCATTGGAAGGAGTTGATGAAGCGTATAAAATGCAAGTAACGATTGGATTTTTGGATATTTTTAAAAAACTTTTTGGCGATAACTGGACCAATAAACTGGAACACGTGCTAAGATATACATCATTGGCTTTATTGGACAGCCCGAATACAACCGTGCTTTCCATTTTAAAAATGCTCACGGATAAAAATTACCGCCAAAAAATAGTTGCTCGAATCCAAGATTCAGTCGTCAAAAATTTCTGGGTGTCTGAATTCGCTTCGTGGTCTGAGAAATTTGATTCTGAAGCCATAACTCCGCTTTTAAACAAAGTCGGACAATTCGTGGCCACAAACATGATTCGCAATATAGTTGGCCAGCCTAAAACAAAATTCAATATACGCGATATAATGGATAATCAAAAGATTCTTCTCATGAAAGTATCAAAAGGCTTGCTCGGTGAAGAAAACTCTTCATTGATCGGATCGATGATAATAACCAAAATGTACCAAGCTGCCATGAGCCGTGCAGACACACATGAAGACAAAAGAAAAGATTTTTATTTCTATGTTGATGAATTCCAAAATTTTGCTACAGATTCATTCGCGGAAATACTTTCCGAAGCCAGAAAGTACCGCCTCAATTTAACCTTAGCTCATCAATACATGGGCCAATTGAGCTCTAATGTGCGTAAAACCGTGTTTGGGAACGTGGGATCAATGATTTCCTTTCGCGTGGGTGCTGAAGATGCCGCCATATTGGAGGGAGAATACAATCCTATCTTTAAAGAAAGGGATATAATTAACCTTGGCGTGCGAGAATTTTATGTTAAAATGTCCGTAAACGGCGAACTCAGAGAAGCTTTCTCCGGTAGAACCTTGGAAGTTCCAAAAATAGAAGAAGATCTAACCTCGCAAATTATTGAAGCTTCAAGAAAAAAGTATTCTTTGGAAAAACTGAAAGTTCATGAACTTTTGGAAAAATGGGATGAAGCAGCCAGCGAACCCCCAAGTGAATTGGAAATAAAAGCCTCAGAGGAAACTTTTGCTGAACCATTGATATAAATTATGTACAAAAAAATTCTCAACATTTTTATCCTCTTTTTCATTGCTTTCAGTCTTATTCAAATATATATATTAAAATTTTCCCAAAAATATATATACGAAAACGCATCCGAAATTCCAAAAGTTAAAGCAGTGCTTGTCTTAGGCGCCAAGGTTTATTCCAAAGAGGTCTTAAGCTCGATACTCAAAGATAGATTGGATAACGCGATTGATATATATAAACAAGGAAAAGCGGAAAAATTTCTTTTAAGCGGAGATCATGGAACACAAAATTATGATGAAGTTAATGCCATGAAAAATTATTTGTTGGAAAATAAAATTTCATCAAAGGACATTTTCTTGGATCACGCGGGCTTTGATACTTACGACAGTATTTACCGCGCGAGAGATATTTTCGGGATCAAATCAATAATTATTTCAACTCAGGAATTTCATTTGCCACGTGCTGTCTATATCGCCAAAAAATTGGGATTGGAAACGTACGGCGCAAGTGCTGATAAGCAGATATACGCGAATAGATCACGCAATAATCAACGAGAACTTTTAGCGCGCGTAAAAGCATTCATTGATATTAACATTCATTCAAAACCAAAATTTTTAGGTGAGAAAATACCAATAGACGGAGACAGTAGAAAAAGCTGGGACGAAGTTAATTGACTGCATTGCGTTCTACGCACTTGAAACTGAACATGCGTTCCTATAATATTTCTATAGTCTTTATTATTTAAGTTTACACTTATGCAATTGGGAAAAATATGGATGAATGGCATCATGATGGATCAGGAAGATGCTCGCGTCAGTGTTATAACTCATGGATTACATTACGGATCCGCGGTTTTTGAAGGAATACGATTTTATGAAACACCTGATGGCTCTGCAATTTTTCGGGCTGTTGAACACATGGAAAGACTTTTTTATTCAGCGAAAGCGATTGAAATGGAAATGAAAATAAATTTGGAAAAATGGATGGAAGGATGTAAAAAAGTTGTCTCGGAAAATAATTTAAAATCAGGTTATATAAGACCTATAGCCTTTTACGCTGACGGAAAAATGGGATTAAATCCCCGCGGAGCAGGTGAAAACTATGTTATCGCAGCATGGCCTTGGGGTTCATATTTAGGCGAAGAAGCCATTAAAGTAAAAATATCCGAATATATTCGCTTGCATCCAAAATCCACGATTGCTGATGCCAAAATATCTGGGCATTATGTAAATTCCATTCTCGCTTCTCAGGAAATACATAAATTAGGATACAATGAAGCATTATTCCTGGATTATGAAGGAAATGTGGCAGAAGGGCCCGGTGAGAATATTTTTATCACAAAAGATAAAAAAATCTACACACCTCCCAAAGGGAATATTTTAGCGGGAATAACCCGTGATTCAGTAATCAAAATTGCTAAAGATTCAGGATATGAAGTAATTGAAAAGAAAATATCCGTTCAAGAATTATTTGATGCCGATGAAGCTTTTTTTACCGGTACCGCGGCTGAAATAACACAAATAGCATCTATTGACGAAAACATATATAAAAGTCATGATATAACACTAAAATTAAAAGAAAAATTTAAAGAAATAGTTGGAGGACAAAATAAAAATTACCTAACTTGGCTCACGTATATATAAAAATTCAATATGAGAAAAAAACTTTTATTCAGTACAATCTTGGTTTTATATCTTATAGTTATATTTTCAAATTTAACGTTCGCGCTTGCTCAAACCCCTGAAGCAACCGGAGAACCTCAAATCACGGAAGAAGAAAACTTAAAACCCGCTAATATTGAAGAATTTAGCGCTTATGTAAAGTATGATGAAAGCGTGGAAATCAATGGTGAAGTTTCATTTGAATTTACCCCTGAAAAACCTGAAATTCTGCCTCAAGGTTATACTATCACATGGAAATTCAGCGATGGTAAGGAATTAAAAGGAGATAAAGTATCTCATATTTTTAAAAATCCGGGAGTAAACGATATTCATGTCATTTTAGGTTCTGAAGCAGGCATTTGGACAGATTCATTGGAAGTCTTTGTTTATGAAAAATTGATTTTATTCATTACGGATCGTAATTCCGAACGCCAAAAAATACTGTCCCTAAGCAATTTTGCCAAAAACCAAGGCATTTATCTGCAAACAATAGAAAGCTTTGAACGCGCGTCCGGATATTTAAGCGAAGAAGTATTATCCCAAAAATTGATTGAGGCAAGTGAAGACTTGAAAAAAACCGATCAAATTGTAATCTGGACTAACTCGGAAGTCGGTTTGACACTATTGAACAGAGTGCACCGAACTCTTGAAGATACGGAAACCAATTTTAATAATAAAAATATAATTTTTGTTACTGATAGAAGTTTTACGGATTTAAAAAATATAGCCAAAGGAACATTTAACACCATTAAGCCGGCTCGTTTAATTATGACCCGCTATGAAGCTTTATGGACATTGTTTGAGAGTGCCGGTATTGAAACTTTTTTGAAAAATATTCAACTGATGGATATTAAATTTTTGATTATTGATAGCTCTGAAGATGAAGAGCCAAAAGGCACATTTATGGCCAATATGGTTAATTTTATGATTGATAAAGGAGTCCCCAGCAATACGATTCGTTTAATTTTAATACTTCCGGTAATCGTAACATTTGTGGCCTTTGTAAAACAGATAATTGGCATTAGTACATTAGGTGTTTATACTCCTTCAATTTTGGCACTAAGTTTTATTGCCCTGGATTTGACTTACGGATTAAGTATTTTGATAATTCTCCTTTTTATCGGCACTTTAGGCCGGTATTTGCTGAAAAGATATCGTCTGCTTTATATCCCGAGAATGTCAATACTTTTAACTTTTGTGAATATTGGAATATTTTTTCTTCTATTTTTAGCAAGTTATTTTAATGCCGCCCAATTGCTTTCGCTCTCAATATTTCCGATCTTAATTATGGGAACCTTGGTGGAAAAATTTGTCAGCATTCAAACAGATAGAGGAATAAAAGAAGCCATGCTTTTGATTGTGGAAACTATTTTAGTTTCTTTAGGAGCTTACTATGTGGCGGAATGGGAATTCCTACAAAGCAAAATCATTGCCTACCCGGAAATTATCTTCATTTTTATATTCATTAATATTATTTTAGGAAGATGGACAGGCTTAAGATTATTCGAGTACGTCCGTTTCCGCGAACTGATCGGGCATGCCGAAGAAGAGTAGATTGAATTTAAAATAACATCCATTTATGAATTCCGATTCCCTGATTGCAAAATAATTATGTTCTTCAATTCCAAAAAAATACTCGGTATAAATGCTCGAAATTTGCTTTACATACGTCCGTATAATAATAAAAAAGCGATTCAGTTTGCCGATAATAAATTAAAAACCAAATATTTCCTTTCAGTACGTGGAATTCCCACAGCGAAAGTTTATAATATCATTAGAAATAGAGAAGAATTAAGCAAATTTGATTTTAATTCCTTACCCGATACATTTGTTCTAAAACCCAATTCCGGTTATGGCGGAGAAGGAATAATACCGATTATCGGCCGAAAAGATGGAAAATTTTTAAAAGCTGATAATGAAATAATTTCGCATCGAGAAATGTATGATCATACATTGGATTTATTGGATGGCAGATTTTCAATATCAAATCTGCCTGATCTGGCTTTTTTCGAACATTACATTCTTTCTCATGAAACTCTGGCCAAATATTCATATCGCGGTTTGCCGGATCTCCGAATAGTTGTCCATAATTTGATTCCAATAATGGCCATGTTAAGGCTTCCTACAAAAGAATCCGGAGGAAAAGCCAATTTACATCAAAATGCGATCGGCGTTGGAATTGATATTGCCACAGGTGAAACAACGCATTTAATCAGAAGAGGAAAAACAATCAACAAAATTCCCGGAATTGAAGAATTTGAAAGAATAAAAATTCCATATTTTGATGATATTTTAAAAATGTCTTCAAAAATTCAATTAATCACAAATTTGGGATTTCTCGCATGCGATTTTGCAATTGATCGGGTGCAGGGCCCTGTGTTGCTCGAAATCAATGCACGCGCCGGATTAATGGTTCAGGTGGCAAATTTGATCCCTCTACGCCAAAGACTTGAAAAAGTAAAAGGAATCAAAGTTTCCGGCCCTGAACATGCTGTTCGAATAGTTAAAGATATTTTTGGCAAAAGAGTTGAAAGAGGAATTCAAAATATTTCCGGAAAATACGTAATCGGAATTGAAGAAACAGTGGAAATAATACTCAAAAATAAAAATCATCGAGTAAAAGTATTATCAAATCCCGGAATAGAGAGAACTGTGATTGATCGAGATTTTGCTCGAGAAATAGGCTTATTGATTGATGAAAATCAGTCAGACATTATCCATTTGAAACTGGCGATTGATAAAGCGCGCATCCAAACAGCCGCGCAAATAACGAATTTGGGAAAAAATCGTAAATATAAAATTATTTTAGGCCGTCGTGATTTAACCAACTTTTTTATTGATCCTCGGAAAAAAGAGCAAAAAATAACATTACCCAAATTAAATACTGAAATGCTTTCAGTTAAGCCCAAATCAAATATTGATTTCCATTATATTGACCAACAGCTGACATTGATAAATAAACAAATAAAACTTATCAATCACTTAAAACCTAAAAATTTATTGTTGGAGAAAGAAAAATTTTTACAAAATACTTCATATAATCCCCAATTCACATATTCCCAATTGGATTTTAATCCCTATGAATTAAAAGAAAGATTATCGAATTTAAAAACCGATGATTCACCGCTCGGTATTCTATTTAACGAGAAAATATCGGAATTAATCAACAAAATTGATCTTTTAATTTCAATTTGCAGTGACGATTTTACAACTCAGTCTATAAGATTATACGGATTCCCGACAGGAAGTGATTTATTTGAGTGCCGCGAGAAAATAAAAAAAATTGATTTTAAAAACGAAAACAAAGAACTGGAAATATATGGTTATCCTCAAATAAAAGAAGAATTTCAAAAAGTGTTGGAAAGCTATAAGTTGGAAAATTGGGAGGTAAAAGCAAAAAATGATATTATTTCAGCATGCGTGATTGGCAAAAATTCTAAAATTTATATTAAAGAAGATATTGAATTATCGGAAAAAAGATTAAAAAGTTTAATTGTCCATGAAATTGAAACTCATGTTTTATCCGCTGAAAATGGCAGAATGCAGCCATACCAATTGTTTCATACAGGAACAGCGGGATATTTAACCACCCAAGAAGGATTGGCCATATACAATGTGAGCAAAATAATTGATAACAGCTACCGTTATTTGCTTCTGGTGGAATGTATTTCTCAGGGAGTACACAGTTCATTTTCGAAACTCGCGGAAAATCTGCTTGATAGAGGTTTAACAAAAATTCAGGCTTTTGATGTTGTCGCGAAAGTGAAACGCGGGGTGGAAGACACCTCCCAACCCGGAGTATTTACCAAAGACTATATTTATTTTAAAGGATATAAAGAAATCAAAAATTACGTAAAAAGCGGTGGAGATATAAAAAAATTATATATAGGTAAAATCAATCACGCGGATTTGGATTTAATATCAAAAATTGAAGGAATAAAACCCCCGCAATATTTACCCGAGTGGATTAAATAATCACCATTGCATCTCCAAAACTAAAGAAACGATATTTATTTTCAATAGCTTTGGAATAAGCTTCAAAAATCAGATCTTTACCCGCAAAAGCCGAAACCAACATCAATAAGGTACTTTTAGGTAAGTGAAAATTCGTAACCAATTGATCTACAAATTTAAACTTATATCCCGGGTAAATGAATATGTTTGTACTTTTCGGGCTTAAAGTAGGTGAAAGAACAGTTTTCCCGTTTTCAATGAAAGTCGATGATTCCAGAGATCTTAATGTGGTGGTTCCAATACTCACTATTTTTTTTGCATCTGATTTCGCTTTATTCAATGCTTTTGCTGTTTTCTTATTAATTTCAAACATTTCTTCATGCATAATATGATCTTTAATATTTTCAGTCCGAACTTCCATAAAAGTTCCCAAACCGACATGTAAAGTCAAATACTCCATTGAAATGCCTTTTGATTTTAAATTTTGAAAAATTCTTTTCGTAAAATGCAAGCCCGCGGTTGGAGCCGCAATACTCCCTTGATTCTTCGCATAAATTGTTTGATATTTTTTCTCGGACCCGTGAAAATTTTTAATATATGGAGGCAAAGGCAAAACACCATAAAAAGGTAGCAGCATCCACAATTTTTGATATTTTATGTCTGTAAATTGAATAACTCTGCTGCCGTCGGAATTTTGATTTAATACAATCGCGTACAATTTATCCAAAATCGGTTTATGATTATTAAAATAAATTACTGAGCCATTTTTAAGATATTTAGCTCCCTTGGCTAAAATTTCCCAAATATTTTTATCTTTATCTAAACATTTGGTTAACAAAATTTCGACATTTCTCATACCCTCAATCACACCAAACAAACGTGCGTTTATAACTTTTGAATTATTAAAAGCCAAAACCGAATTTTTATTTAATAAATCAGGCAAATCATGAAAATTGTAATGTTTGATTATCCCTTTTTTCCTATCAACAAACATTAATCTGCTTTGATCTCTGGGATAAGCGGGTTTTGAAGCAATTAACTCCTTAGGTAAAAAATAGTCGAAATCTGAAAGTTGCATATATATTCAATTGTTTATAAAATAACGTATCAATCTTCGCTAAAGCTCCGAAAGACAAGTAATACTACGAAGCTTAATATATATTTTAAATAATAACTTCGAAATACACTCTTGCTCTCTTTTAATTTTTTCCATAATATAACAATCGTTAAAACTTAAACAAGAAAAAATGAAAAAGCTAGCTTCAATCCTTCTGTTCGCTCTAATTTTATCAGGGTGTAACATCTTAACGACAACAAACGCAAAGCCGAATAAAGCAAGATTGGATATTTCCTATTTGCCTGTGCTTCAAGGAATGTTTTATGAGGCATTCTTAGTTAATAGCAGCGAGTATATAAGTTTGGGAAAATTCAACATAGATAGAGATCAAAACATTTTCAGCCTTGAAAAAAGTAAAATCTCTAAAAATAAATTTAATCTTCCGGGAAATTATACAATTTATGATAAATTTATGATAACAGTTGAAAATCAATATGATAGAGATTCTGCGCCCTCTGAAAGTATAATTTTGGAAGGGAAATTTAAACCGGATGATCTCACGGTGGTATTGGGATTCAAAATGATGGATTTGTCCGATATAGGTGGGACTTTCCGCTTAGCCACCCCTTCAGATTATGAAAGCGATAATGAAGAAAATGGCATCTGGTTCTATCAAGTAAAAGACGGAAAAGAAATCCCGAGCTTGAAATTACCTTTTGCCGTGCAGGGTTGGATTTATGAAGCATGGATAAAAAAAGATTATCAGTATATTTCTTTGGGAGAAATCGGGGATGTTTATAATCCTGATTTAAACAATAAACATAGCGCGAGTAATCTTCTGATTAAATATCCGGGCGAAGATTTTCTACAAGATCCGCCAAAAGACATAAAATTTCCAATGAATTTAAATGATGGGAAAACCAAATTAATAATCACTTTAGAACCTTGGATCAATCCTGAATTATCTCAAAACCGAGAGTTCCCGTTTGATTATAAAATATTGGAAAAAACAATACCGAAAAATCTGGAACCAAACATAGATATAAAATTGGAAAAAACACCTATGATTGGCGCGACAATAGAGTTTGTCCCTAAATGATCGATTAATCTATTTTATTATAAAACCTCTTCCGATCACAAATATTTCACGGCTTCGGTCCCTCGTGGAATTCGGCTTAAAACAATTTGATTTTTCAAACATATTTTTAAATTTTCTATAAAAAATATTAAAATCCTCGCCTTCAAAGATTTTTGAAATTAAATTCCCATTTTTTTTCAGAAAAATTTTAGCGGTTTCTAAAACCGCGTAATTTAAATCAATACTTCTGGCAACATCCAAATCTTTGATCCCGCTCGTCTTTGGTGCTAAATCAGCGGTGATGCAATCGAATTTTCTCTCACCCAATAAATTTTGAACTGCTGATAAATCACTGATATCCGCTTGGTAAAGTTTTATATTGGAATAAGGCAGGTTTTCTATTTTATTCAAATCAATGCCTATTATTTCAACTTTATCTCCCACGAATTCATGAATTTTTTGTAAAAAACTGCCCGGCGCGCTTCCCAAATCCAAAACTGAATCATTTTTTTTAATGAGCTTAAACCTTATTTGCGCTTCCTCAAGTTTATAAGCACTTCTGGCTCTCAAACCTTCCTTTTTCGCTTTTAAAAAATAAAAATCTTTAACTTTATATGGCTTTGGCATATCTTATAATTTAAATGTCTTATTATCAATATTCACTCTCGTAATCACTCACTGACATAGGATTATACGCTTTTCCCTTTGAAAAAGTAATTTTTGTAATCCGTAAATTGAAAAATTTTAATATTAATTTATTCCTTTTACGAATTACGGATTACGAATTACGAATTACGAATTACGGATTACGAATTACGAATTACGGATTACGAATTACGGGTTACAAAATAATTAAACTTATGATCTTACCTCAGTGACTGAATACCCACCATCTTTCTCAAAAACCAATATACACCTGCTTCCGTTTTTCGGTAATTCATATTCATAATATCTTAAAAAATTGAATCCCAGCTCTTTTAAAATACTTTTTGATAAATCAAGTTCGCTTTGAAAATTTAAACTTTTATAAGCACCCAACAAACCGCATTTCTTTAAAAAAGGGCGTGCGTACTCAAGTAAAGTTGGAACTTTTGCCACAGCTCGCATTATGGAAAGATCAAAATGTTCCTTCAAATTTTGCATATTTGAAACATTTTCTGCTCTATCATTGATGATTTTCACATTCCTCAAATTAAGTTTATTGATCACATTAAAAAGAAAATTGGATTTTTTTGTGGAAGATTCAATTAAAGTAAACTCTGTTTTTGGATTGCAAATAGCTAAAGGTAAGGCCGGAAAACCTCCTCCGCTTCCGATATCAACGACATTTTTGCCATTTAAATCTATAAATTTCATTAAAAACAAGCTATCTATAAAATGAGCATCCAAATCATCGATATCCAATTTTCTGGAAAACAAATTAATTTTCCGATTTTCTTCCCAAAGCAGTTTTTTAAACAAATTTAAACCTGATAATCTATCCTCATCAATCTTGAAAATTTGAGAAAAAGTTGTCTGATCCATATCCCTATATCCAATTACCAAGTAATAATTACCAAATAAAATTCAGTGCTATCTGTCTCGAACTATTAAAATCAATCTGATTAACTCCAAAATAGCTGTAATTGCCGCGGCAACATAAGTTAATGCCGCCGCTTTTAAAACTTTGCTTGTCCCATCGAATTCTTGACTATCCAAAATCGAATGTGTTTTTATAAAAGCCAATGCTCTGCTGGAAGCATTAAATTCCACCGGCAAAGTAATCAAAGTAAAAACAACCGATAATGCGTAAAAGACAATTCCGAATTTTAGCATTCCGAGATTATTGATGATAAATCCTAAAATGATTAAAATTGGAGCCATCCAGCTGGAAAAACTGACTGCGGGATAAATAAAAGTTCTTAAATGCATTGGATAATAACTTCTGGCGTGTTGAATCGCGTGTCCCACTTCATGAGCTGCCACACCAACTGAAGCTATCGAGCTCCCACCATAAACATCCGGAGATAATCTTAATTCCTTTTTTAAAGGATTATAATGATCAGATAAAAAACCTGTGGCCTGCTTGATTGAAACATCCTGAATTCCCTCTGATCTAAGCATGGTCTCAGCGATTTCCTTACCGCTGATACCGCGTTTATTGGAAATTTTGGAATACTTGCTGAAAGTTCTGCTAACTTTTATTTGAGCATATATACTTAAGAGAATCGCAGGTATCAATAATAAAAAACTTGAATCGTAAAACATAGTAATAAATTAATAATTGTTGCACCAAGATATTAGCACTCTTAGCGCAAGTATGCTAGTGAAAAATCAATCTTGAAGCAATGGCGATTCCCGCAGTTTCAGTACGTAAAATCAAGCTTCCCAAAGAAAAACGAAAAAAATCCGATTTTACTGCTTTCTCAATTTCACTAAATTCAAAACCTCCTTCAGGACCAATAAAAATATTTATTCGTTCATTTAAATTTAAAATTTTTATTAAATTAGATAAAGAATTCTCTATATTTTCACCTTCATAAGCAATAATATTTTGTCCCAAAGGCTTATTGAGCAATAATTTTTGAAAATCAACGATATCGAATAATTCAGGTAATATCCCGCGTCCACACTGCTCCGCGGCTTCTTTGATTATTATTTTCAACCTGTCTCGATTTTTTATTTCACGCCTTTCGCATCTTTGCGTAACCAAAGGAACAAAACCTCTAACTCCCAATTCCGTTCCCTTTTGCAAAACAAATTCAAATCTGGAAAGTTGTTTAGGTAACGCCTGATAAATATAAATTTCATTACTGATTTCATTGGAATTTTCTTTTTTTTCTACTATTTCCGCCTCCACTGAATTTTTTTCATATTTTATGATTTTGCACAAATATTCGAATCCGTTGTTATCAAGAAAAATTATTTTTTCATTATCTTTTATTCTCAAAACATTTCTTAGTTGATGAATTAAATTTTTATCAGTAATAAATATCTTTCGCTCTTCAATCCAATTTTTTTCAATAAAAAATCTTTGCATAAATTTGATTTATTTTTTCTTCTTCACAGCTGTTTTTTCTTTTACCTCGAGTTTATCTTCATTTAATTTTATTTTCACATTAATCATGCTTTTTTCCGCTGATTCTATTTTATGAACTATGGAAACATCATTTGAATTAAGTATCGCTGAATAAAAATTCATATAAGATTCAATTGAAGCTGTCATTAGATTCGCGATTTCAGGATTATTTTTTTTGACTTCTAAAGCTGCGTCTTCCAAAGATTTTTTTAGTTTGTTCAATGCTTCATCACGATTTGTATTTCCAATCGCCAATCCAAGATCAATTACATTTTTTAGGTCAACATAGATAGCATTTGTGAATTCTTCTTTGATAATAGATTCCTGTTTTTCTTTAAGTGTGTTTAAAATTTTAACGAAATTTTCATCTTTATGAATTTCATCTCGGATTATTAAACCTAAATACATCAATTTTTTTTCTTCAATTTTACCAAAATATACAATTGGTTCATAAATGTTTTGACTGTTGTTTTCATCTGAAATTTCGCTATCTTCCACTTTAACGGTTTCAGCTGAAAGTTTAAATAAATCATCATTTATTTTGTCCAGTTTTAATTTCCTGTTTTTTTCTGTCTGATCCTTATCTTTAGAAATTGCCGCGTTATGAGTAGCGATGGCACTTTCCAAATCTATGAAAACTTGCGACAAATCATCATGAGAGAGTAATAAATTCACAATAGGTTCGTCTTTTGCGTCATTCGGATTTGGAATAATAAATAAATTTAAATTTATATTTTCATTTCCGGCGAATGTACTCTTCATTAAATTGAATAAAGGTATATCCGATCCGGCGATGGAAATATATTTGTTAATACTTTCTTTATCAATAATGCCTAAAGCCAAAATCAGATTCTCAACATAATTGATTTGTTTGTCCAAATCATTTATCTCGCCAAAAAACAAAATATCCGAAAATTTATTTAGAGGAATAGATCCCTTTTTTGTGGAAGCGACAACATTTAAATCAGGAAACTTAGCGATAACATCAGGATTTTTATACATAGTTTGTACAAATTCCATTTCATCGCCATTAATTTTTCCAAATTCAGTTGAATATAAAGGTAAATTTTTAATATCTGATTCATTGATTTTATCTATAACAGTGCCGGCCATGGAAAATGGCAAAGGCGCTGATTTTACGGCATCTCCGATTGTCGCCAATAATCGGTTTACTGAAGCTTGAGAATTATCATAAGAAGCGAAAATTTCTTCGGAATCTAAAATTTCCTTTAATCTTTTTTGTATTTCTTCATTGTTTTCTTTGTCTGTTTTTAAAATATTTTTGATGCCCGCGCTCTTAAAAGCGCATAGTAAATAATCTCCGGTATATGCAAAGCTTGCTTCTCCCCACACCTTATTGATTTGCGCAATCGCATTTGCGTCTTTTATTATCGGACTTAAAAAATAATCAGCAAGATTTCCTTTTATATTATAAATAGTTGTGCCATTAACTTTTTCTGATGTTAATTTTAAATTACTGTTTTTTCCCAAAGATTTAACTAAGTTATTATAAAATTTTGAGAAATTATCATCGCTTTTTAATTCATTTATATGCACTATATTCAGATTATCAATAAGTTGCTTAACTGTATCTTCAGGATTTGCCGCGGTTTGCGCTTTTGTGATCAGATTAGTTAAATCAAGAGGACCCTCTTTTGGCGAAACCAAATAATTTACATTTTCCAAATCAGCAAGGATTTCTTCACTTTTAAATTTAGTGATTTCTAATTTTTTTAAAACTTCCGATAAATATTTGTTTTTCGCCTCTTTAAAAGTATTCGTATCTTTATCCCATGTTTTTACTACAGGCATTAAATATTTTTCTAAAATTTTATTTGCTTCTTCTGTTTCTCTAAGCTTGGTAAACGTACCGATATCATTGCTTAAATATGTGGAAATGTCTTTTTTGCTAAAAGTTTTCGAAAGCAAATCACAACCGGAAAAACTTAATATTACAGCCACAATTAAAACTAGCGAAACAAACTTTGTTAGATTTTTTTTCATTTTGAAAGTTAAAAAAGATAATCAATTAATATTTAACAAATTACATTTTCAGTGTCAAAAGATAAAAAAATATTATAGAATTAATAAAGGTTTTCCTAATTTCTCATTTTTTACCCGCATATGCCCGCACTGGCAATTATAATTCCAACTTATAATAGAAAAAAAATTCTTTTAAAGAATCTGAAATCAATTGAAAAACAACAAAAAATCAATTTCAGAGATTTTGAAGTCATAATTGTTGACGATGGTTCCACTGATCAGACGTATGAGTATTTAAAAGATAATAAATTTTCTTTTGATTTCCGGATATATAAAAAAACAAATGAAGGGCAGGGGATAGCCCGCAATTTTGCGCTGGAAAAAACAAAAGCTGATATTATTGCATTTATAGGGGATGATATTATCCTTGATTCGAATTTTATTTTTGAACACCTTTCAACACACAAAAAATATCCAAAAGAAAATCACGCGGTACTTGGTTTTATGGATTGGCATAAAGATGTAAAAAAAACAGAATTTATCAAATGGCTCACTAATGGCTCAAATATTCTCGGTAAATTCGGAGGCCATCAATTTGCTTATGAAAAATTGAAAAATAAAGAAACCGCCGACTATAATTTTTTTTATACATCTAATATCTCTTTAAAAAGAAAATTATTGGAAAAAGAAAAATTCGATCCCGATTTTTCATCTTATGGATGGGAAGATATTGAGTTGGGATATAGATTGTATAAAAAACATGATTTAACATTGCACTATAATAAAAATGCTATCGGTTATCATTTACATCAAATAAATGAAGAAAGTTTGCGCGACCGAATGTTCATGATTGGCAAGTCCTCACATATAATCCAAAAAAAACATCCCGAATTAAAAAAAGTGCCTGGCATATTTAAAAGAATTATTTTTTTCTTCCTCTCTAATCAAATAACCATTTTATTTTTAAAATTACTAAAAAAAATATTTCCAACTATTTTTACAAACCTATATTTCTACGCCTTGTCAAAAAGGTATTTTATGGAAGGAGTTGCCTCCGGATCATCCTTCAACTATAATCAGATTAAATTTTTAATATAAAACCAAATGAAGAAAATCTTTTCTTTTTCCCTCATTTTTATCTTATTGTTGGTTTCTTTAACCGGATGTTTTAAAAAAGAAAAAACAATAACATCAAAAAAACAAAAAGTTGAACTGACTTATTATAAATTATTTGATGATGAAACCGATCTTTTGCCGATTATCCGAGCATTTGAAAAAAAATATCCCTATGTAAAAATAAATTATCGCAAATTCACGAATGTTGATGAATATGAACAATTGATTATTAATGAAATGGCCGAAGGAGAAGGTCCGGATATTTTTGAAATCCATAATACATGGCTTCCGCGCCATATTAAAAAAATATACCCCGTACCTGAAGACCGGATAAATGTAACTCAATTCAAATCAACTTTTCTCGATGTCGCGGCCGATGATTTAATCGCTTATGATGAAACTGATAAAAAAGAAAAAGTTTACGCACTACCTTTATACATAGACACTCTCGCCCTTTATTATAATGATGAAGTTTATGAAGAAAAAGTGCCTTCACGCGGAAAACCTCCATTGATGTGGCAAGAATTATTGGACGATGTATTCAAAATAAAAGTTGAAGATAACAGTTACGAAAGATTTCAGGTGTCGGGCATAGCTATGGGTAGAACCGACAATATATTAAGAGGTGTTGATATTCTTGATTTATTGTTTATCCAATATAATGCGCCATTTTACAATAAAGATTTTACAAAATTCACATTTGCTCAAAATACAGGTGTCAGCGAAGTTGGAAAAATTAAAAATCCATCGGAAGAAGCATTAAACTTTTTCATTAGCTTTGCGCAAAATAATAGAAAAAATTACTCATGGAACAAATACATGGCAGGTACATCAACCCCGGAAAAAGAAATTGCCGCGTTTGCGAAAGGAAAAGTAGCCATGATAGCCGGATATTCATATTTGTATGATGATATAATGCGACAAATAACAGCTTTGGGTAATCAGGGAATTAAAGTTATAAACAAAGAGAAAGTTTTAACCGCTCCAATGCCGCAGGTTTATAAAGATCAACAAAAAGCCTACGCCAATTATTTCGCGGAAACAGTTTCCAGAACAACAAAACATCCGAGAGAAGCTTGGGGATTTTTAAGATTTTTGGTTTCCAAATCATCATTAACTGAGTACAATAAATTAACAAAAAGACCGTCAAGCCGTCGCGATCTCATTCAGGATCAAAAGAAAGATCCGATTTACGGAGTTTTCGCCACTCAGGTTGGTTATGCAAGAAGCATCCCAAAATATAGTGACAAAATTTATAAACAAATAATGGACAAAAGTGTGCAATCTGTGGTCGAAGGAAAAACAAATGTCAGTGATTCACTAAAACTTGCTGAAAATGAAATCAATAAATCAATACCTAAACAAGGATTATATTTTTTTCCGCCTAAGTAAATTAATGGTTTATCTGAAAGTGAAAACGCAATCAGAAACCTATTTTTCGTTAATTTTGAATTGCGGATTTATTTTTTTGGCATTTATATCGCCATTTCAAATAAAAAAAATTCTTTATCTCCCTGAAATTTATTTTTCCGGTAAATTTCCTGCGTTCGAAACGGTTTTTTTGCATATACAGGAGATATTAATAATAGTTTTATTAATACTATTTGCTTTTTTGTTATTAAAAAATTCAGAAAAAATTCAGCTCAACAATAAATACATATTTTTATTTTTTATTTTTTATTTTATTTTTGCGGAAATTTCACTTTTATTTGCCAAAGACAAAATCCTAACGATTCTCAACATTTGGCAGTTCTCGATTCTGATTTTATTATATTTCTTATTGATTCAGAAAGCGCATCTTCTCTCGATAATTCAAAATTCTCTGATTATAAGCTCATTTTTCCAAGGGTTTTTAGCTATTTTTCAATATATCGGTCAAAAAAGTTTAGGTTTGCATTTTCTGGGAGAGCCTCTGATCGCCGCGAATATTTCGAATGTAGCGAAAATAAATGTTGAAAATTCATTAAAAATCAGATCTTACGGAACTTTTGAACATCCGAATATTTTAGGATTTTTTCTCAGTTTTACAATATTCCTTAATATCCAGAAAATATTTTCAACAAAAAAGGACAACCAATATTTTTATTTCTATTTATGCGCTCTGATAATTCAAATAATTGCTTTATATCTAACATTTAGCAGACACATAATTTTTGCTTTAATGATTTCTTTGGCAATTGCTTTCGTCCCGATATGGCGAAAAAAAATTAAGTCAAAAATATACATGATATTAAGTATAATTTTTATTCCGCTAATTATATTTATTATTTTTTTTCCTCAATTCCAAGAGAGAATATTCAGTTTATATAATCAAGAAGCATTTAATGAAAGAATTGATCAAATTAAAACATCATTTAAAATAATTTCTGAAAATCCGATGGGGGTAGGATATCGAAATTATACAATACTATTGCCGAATTATATTAAAAATCAACCGATTAATCCTTGGGATCTTCAACCGGTTCACAATACATATTTGCTTCTCGCTGCGGAATTGGGAATTTTATTCATTTTAATATTAATATTGCTCATAGTTTTACATATTAATAACTATCTGAAACAGAAAAAAATATTTCAAAATTTGGATATTTATTATAAAACCCAAATTAAAAAAGCCCTGTTTGTGTCAATCTTAATTTTGTCTTTTTTTGATCATTATATAATTACTTCTTTTAATGCTCAGCTTATTTTAATTTTTATCTTGTTTTATTTATCTGAAAAAACAGAAACAGTAAAAAAAATCACATGATAGGTTTTTTTATTTACCGAGTATAGTCCCGATTATATCTTTTCGTCCATTCACAAATTCTTTAAAACTACTTGGATTTTTGCCCTCGAGCTGTACTTTTAAGGGAATAATAAATCCGATTGAACCGTAAACTGCATAATCATCATTAACTTTGGAAATCATCCCTTGAATGCCTTTTTCTTTGTCATCACCGAATTTCGCTGACAATATTTTTAGTCTTTTTCCATTATAGTAAGTAAAAGTCCCGGGTTCAGGATTAAAACCGCGTATAAAATCATATATACTCCGCGCGTTTTTTTGAAAATTTATCAAACCCGCATCTTTTTTAAATTTATAACAATAGCTGATATTTTGGCCAACTTGGGGCAAAGGCGCTAAAATATTTTCATCCAAACCAATAATTGAGTCGTCAAGTAAGCAAACCGATAAGTTAGCCAATCTCTCTGATAAAGTTTCATAAGTATCAGTATCTGAAATTTCTTCTCTCTTCATTAAAACAACATCTCCGGCATCCAAATCTTCAGACATTTCAATTATACTGACACCGGTAAATTTATCCCCATTTTTTATTGCGCTTTGAATTGGTGTCGCGCCCCTATATTTCGGCAATAAAGAAGGATGAATGTTTAAAGAACGATTTTTGGGAATTTTTAACACCTTTTTGCTTAAAATTTGACCATATGAACAAACCACCAAAAAATCCGGTCGAAGACCTTTTAAAAGATCATAAATGTTCTCAATTCTTTCCGGTTGTAAAACAGGAATTTTTTTTTCCATACCTAATATTTTGCAGGGATCTATAACTAATTCTTGTTTGTTTCGCCCCGCGTATTTGTCAGGAGCTGTTACAATGGCTTCAATGTTATATTTATTAAAATCAAGCAAAGGTCTATATATATTCGCCGCGAAATTGGAACACCCGACCAAAATCAATGAATTTCTTTTTTCCATAAAGTTACAATTGATAAAAAGGAAATAAACATTAAAAGAACGCCTCTAAATTACCCGAACCACTGTACTTTCCTATAGTTTAACGTTAACATAATACTAAGTATTGAAATATAATCAACCCATATGAAAAATCGGAAATTAATTTTAAACAGTATAATAAAAGATGAAGTAAGCAGAATCATTCAGGAAAAAATAGAGATAAAAGAATTCGGATTAATAACGGTTACAAGAGCGGTGACTGCAAAAAATTTGGACAGTTGTCGCGTTTATGTACGATCATTGATAAAACAGGAAAATCTATTAAATGTATTGAATAAAAGAATTTACCATATTCAAAAAGAGTTAAACCCCCGTCTTAGATTGCACAAAGTTCCGAAAATAATTTTTCAGCTGGATGAAAATCTGGAATATGTGGATAACATTGAAAAGATTTTGGAGAGAATATGATTATCTAATGATAATTTGAATTTTCCATTTGCTTTTTTCCAAAAATCCCATTATATTTTTGCACTAAATTCTCTAGCTAAAAAAGCAAATGGACCAAACTGAAAAACAAATGGAATTTCGAAAAGTAATAGCTCGTATAAATCAGGGTAAAAACATCCTCCTGATAGCTCACAAAAAACCTGATGGAGACGTGCTTGGTTCAGTTTGCGCCATGGATCATGTTTTAAAAAGAGTCAATAAAAAGCACCAAGCAGCGTGCGTTGATAAACCGCCGCATAATTTGGAATTTCTAAATTGCGCTGATAAATTTATCCATGAGTTCGATCATAATGACTACGATTTGGTGATAACATTGGATTGCGGAGCTGATTACATGACCGGATATAATGAAAAATATGCGGATTTATTTAAAGAAAACAAGCATAAAATTATAAATATCGACCATCATCCTTCAAACGAAAAATTTGGCGGAATAAATATTGTTGACTGGACCTCGGCTTCCACAACCATGATAATTTTGGAATTTCTTGAATTCGCGAAATTTAAAATTGATCCAATAATAGCAACATCGTTACTAACGGGGATTTACACGGATACCGGCTCTTTCATGCATTCGAATACAAATAGTAAAGTTTACAAAGCAGCCTCCAAATTATTAAGCTATGGAGCGCAATTAAGCATTATTGTCAAATATGCGTTTAAATCAATGCCGGTCAATACGCTTCAACTTTGGGGCAGAGTTTTGAATACATTAAAAATTAACAATGAAGGAATTGCCATGGGTGTGGCGACAAAACAAGATTTTGATGAAACCGGAACAAAATCCGAACATTTGACCGGTTTGATAGATTTATTGAATTCCATCCCCGATACCAAGTTCGCGGTTTTATTGAATGAAGATGAAAAGGGCAATGTAAAAGGCTCTTTCCGCACTCAAAGCGACAATATCAATTTATCCGACATAGCCTCGGTTTTTGGAGGCGGCGGCCACAAAAAAGCCGCGGGATTCTCAATCCCCGGACATTTGGAAAAAGAAGTAAGATGGAAGGTTGTGGAGGAACAATAGAGAGAGACGACAACTCTTTCCCGTTGAAAACCTTCATCATGATCCTACACTGTCTCAGTGAGTAATTACTTCCCGTTCTCTTTACTCCAACTAAAATTCCTGCTAAAATTTTTCAGATTTAAGAATTGAAAAATGCTCAAACGCTTCACACATCTTTTTTTGATTTTCGTTTTTGTAAATATCTTTTTAATATTTATCGGAATAATCGGTTTTGAAAAAATTTTAACATCTCCTCATTTTTATTCCGCAAAATTACAAAAATCATTATCTAAAATATTGATCCAAAATATAGATGCCCGAAATGAGAATCATTATTATTCGAAAAAAGATTCCGAAGAACTTATAAATAAAATAATTTCAGCGGATAATATAGAGAACAATATAAAAAGCATTGTAAAACAAATAGAAAAATCGCCGGTTGAAAAACATTTGCAAATTTCTTTATATACCGATGCGAATGAATTAAATCCGGTATTAAATAAAATCGCGAAAAAGATAATGGTTAAAATTCCGGAATGTTCGGATGAAAAATCATCTCAAAACAAAGAAGTAATATGTTTTCCTGTTAATCTGACGGAAAACGAAAAAACGGAATTGATTATTCAAGAACTACAAACTCAAATAATTTCCAAAATTCCCGGAAAAGTTCAAATCAATACACAAGAACAACCCTTGATTCAATTACGCGATTTATTACAAAGATTTTTAAATAATTCAAAAAATATTTATTTGATTCTATTTATAATCTTAAGTGCTCTTATATTTATTCAAGTAATATTGGAATTGGGAAATCCGAAAAAAATTCCAAACACCATAACTTTTACATTTTTCTATGCCGGTTTAACAAGTCTGTTAACATCATTCATAATATTTGTTGTTCCGAATTATCTGCCGAAAATCAATTCTCCTCTAGGCAGCGAAGAAAATAATATTATCAATATTTTTCTTTCAATTTTATATAATGATTATTTAATATTCGGTTCGATTTTGCTAATTTTTGCTTTTATTATATATTTGATTCAAGAATTAATAATATTTAGTGTCCATAAATATAAAAAACTAAAAAATGAACTATAATCCATCAAAATATTTATGGCCCGCTTCTATCGCTTCCATAATTTCATGGAGTGCTTTTGCTGTTGTAATAATAAAAGTTGATCCGTATGTTTCTAAAGACATTGCTTTGTTGTTATTTTTTCTAACACTTTTTTTTTCATTAACAACAACTCTCACAATTATCGGATTTTTATTACGGAAAAAATTCTACCACAATGAAATATTCCACCATCATTTAGGAATTAGTTTACGCCAAGCAATTTTACTTACGCTCTGCGCCATCGGATGCCTGGCATTTTTATTTTTAGGAGTTCTAACGTGGTGGGACGGCCTTTTACTGGTATTGATAATCACACTCATAGAATTTTATTTCAGCTCAGGAGAATAGGCTGGCTGAAATCAAAGAGGTTTCTGTGAATCTACTCTAGCACTCTAATATTCCAAATCGGCATCAATACAAACCATGCCTTTCCTTCAACGTTTTCGCGAGGTAAAAAGTTAGTGTCTCCATTTCTACAGCCGGAATTCAGAAAGCAATGCCTTGAATCATTGCTATATCGGCGATTATCACCCATAACAAAAAAATTATCCTCCGGAACCTTAAATAATTTTCCGCTTCTTAAATCAGGATTGGTTTTTCCTTGATTTAAGTCGTTTAAATAAGGTTCATCCAATTTAAAACTTTCATTTTTTCCCGCGGGTTTTATATAAACATCACCGTTTTTAAGCTCAACCGTATCTCCGGGAAGTCCAATGATTCTTTTAATAAAATGTTTCTCATTTTTATTTGGCGGAATAAAAACAACGATATCTCCTCTGTCAGGATCTCCGATTTTAAAATTGCCAAAATTCAAATAGCTGAACCTGTTCACAATAATATATTCTCCCTCGCCATCATGACATTTGCTGTTAATAAAATTCAAAGTGTCGCACATCGAAGTCCCATATACGATAAAAGGAGCTACCAGATAAGTTCTGATTATAAAAATCAAAAGAATTATTATTCCCAAATTAAAAAAAATATCTAAAACAAATAGAATTACAGTTTTAAAAGTTAAAGGTTTCTTTTTTTTCTGCTCATGAGCAACCTTATATTTATCCAAAACTTCCTGCTCTTTTAAAGTAGCGTTAACATTACTGGAAATTGAATTGTTCAATTGATAAACTTGATTATTTTCAGAAGTTGGAGTGCTTTTGTTTTGCTCATTTGGATTAGTATCACCAAATCCAAAGCTGATTTTATGATTATTTTGATTATTTTCCATATAAATTTAAAATTATGCTATAAAAATCTACTCTTATTGATAATAAAAAACAACATAAAAACCTAAAACGACTCATTGTTTTAAAAAAAAGAATTTGTTATATTAATAATAAATTAAATTAAAAACAGACCCCATGGTCCTGGCTAAAATTTTGTTTAAAACATATTTAGAGGAGAATGAAGAGCTAAAATATGTTGCCCACCGGCATTTATTTACAGAATGGCGGAATTTCGCTAAAACAATTATTGCCAGTCTGATTTTGCCGATAATATTTTATATTTTATTCCCATTCGCGCCATTTCTTTATCTTTGGATATTATGGTTTTCCATAGGCATAATAAGATTTATTTATAAATTGGCGGATTGGTATTTTGATGTATGGTTAATTACCGATTTATCCGTTATAGATGTCCAGTGGAATGGTATATTTGACAGATCTTCATCTCGAATGGAATACACAGGAATAAAAGGTTTAACCTATAACATAAAAGGATTTTGGGGTACGATTTTTGGTTATGGCGATACTACGCTGGAGCATGCGATCAATTCGAATAATTTTGTTTTGGAAAAGGCGGCTCATCCAAAAAAAATTGAAAGAATATTGCTTAATAATCAAAACGAATTTATCCATAGCCAAACAATGAGTGATCATGAGGCGTTAAAACAGATGCTGATAGAAATGCTTTTAAAAGATAAAGCGAAAAAAGAGAGTAATTAAAAATTATTAATTATCGATTATCCATGGACCTGATTTTTCTTTTTATCATTATCTTCATAATAGCCGATATATTATTTGCTTTTTTTATCATAAAAAAAAGAAAAAAAATATCCGCGAAAGATCTGAAATTCATTAAAAACAAATGGCAAAAAATAAAAAATATATTTGAAAATGATCCGAAATCAGCCATTTTAGAGGCCGATAAAGTTTTGGACTTAATTTTATTTAAAAAAGGTTATCAAGGTTCTACTGGAGAAAAACTGAAAAAAAGCGCTAAATTATTTTCAAATCTCAATGAAATTTGGCACGCTCATAAAACCCGAAATAAAATCGCTCATGAAATTGATTATTCAATATCTTCGGCGGAAAGCCAAAAAGTACTTAAAATATTTGAAAAAGCATTCAAAGATTTAGGAATAGAACTATGAAAAATGAATTAAGACAATCAATAATACGTATTTCCATAATCGGCCCCATTTCTAGCGGAAAAACATTTGCCGCGAAATTGATTCACAAGAATCTTGAAAATTCAGTCTATTTTAATTGTGATGATTTTGTAGATGAATTATACAAAAAGGATAATCAAGGATACAAAATAATCAATAAAAAATTTTCGGATAAATATCTGACCCGGAAAAAACAAATTGATAAAAAGAAATTAGCCCAAGACATTTTTTCAAAACCTGAAATCAAAAAACAAATGGAAGATTTAATCCATCCTTTAGTAATGGCTGAAATAAAAAAAATAATTAAAAATCATAAAAACAAAATTATTATAATCGAATCTTTACCGTCAATAATAAAGTTATTTAAACCAAGTTCAGTTATTGAGATCATATCTGATTTTTCAAATATTCAAAAAAGAAATAAAAAATTTGAACCAAAAATTCTTAAAAAAATTTATAATAGTTACAACTCACCTAAAATAACTAAAATTCAAATCCAAAATAATGAAACAAAAACAAAATTTAAAAATAAGGTTTTATACTGTTCCACTTTAAAAAAATAAAATTAAACCCCCATCTCTTCCCAAAATAAAAAATAAATTATATATTTAACTAGAACTCTTCCTAATCACAAATCACTAATTCCCAATATCTCAATGCCTACCTATATCCCCACCATCGGACTCGAAATACACGCTCAAATATCCACTAAAACCAAATTGTTTTGCTCTTGCGACAATGATTCTTTTGACAAAGAACCTAATATTAATACTTGTCCTGTTTGTATGGGATTCCCCGGAACATTACCTGTTTTAAATCAAGACGCTCTCAAAAAAGCCATCATGGCTTCTTTGGCATTGAATTGCAAAATAAACAATTTCTCTCGTTTTGACCGTAAAAATTATTTCTATCCTGATTTGCCGAGCGGATTTCAAATTTCACAGTATGAGCAGCCATTAGCCGAAAAAGGCAATTTGATTGTCAATGTGGAAAACGTGGAAAAAAATATTGGGATTACGCGATTACATATGGAAAATGATGCCGGCAAGCTAACGCACGTTCCGGGAGGAACTCTTTGCGATTATAATAGAAGCGGTACGCCGCTTATGGAAATCGTTTCTGAGCCGGACATAACTACCCCGAAAGAAGCAGTTTCATACGCCAGAGAAATTCAAAAAATTATACGAGCCGTTGATTCCTCGGATGCGGATATGGAAAAAGGGATGATGAGATTTGACATAAATGTATCTCTTAAAAAACCTGAAGATAAGCAATTGGGAGTGAAAGTTGAAGTGAAAAATTTAAATTCATTCAGATCATTGGAAAAAGCTTTAGAATACGAAATCTCCCGCCAAACAGAATCACTGAAAAAAGGAGAATCAATAATTCAGGAAACACGCGGTTTTGATGCTGAAAAAGAAATTACAGTATCACAAAGAGTAAAAGAACAAGCTCATGATTATCGCTATTTCCCGGAGCCTGACTTACCTCCAATGGAAATTGCAAAAAATGAAATTGAAGAAATGAAAAAAGCCCTTCCTGAGCTTCCGTCTGCTAAAAAAGATAGATATCAAAAAGAATATGATTTACAAGAACACTATATTGAAACACTGCTGGAAGATATAGATTTGGGAAAATTTTTTGAAGAACTTGTCGCATTAACGAATTTACCTCAACGATCAATAACATGGACCAATGACATAATTTTAAATCAATTAAAAAAAGAAAAAATTTCAATTAAAGAGGCAAAAATTAAAGCGCCGGAATTAGCGTATTTAATTAAAGCAATTGAAAACAATGAAATTTCCAATCTAAAAGCCAAAGAAGAAATTTTTCCGGAAATGTGGGAAACAGGAGAAACTCCTGAAATAATTATAGAAAAAAAAGGTTTAAAACAAGTGAATGACTTAAGTTCATTGGAACAAATTTGCAGTCAAATAATCGCGGAAAATCAAAAAGCAGTAGCAGACCTAAAAAACGGAAATGAACGAAGCTTAGGATTTTTGGTAGGGCAGGGAATGGCTAAATCTAAAGGACAAGCGAATCCAAAAATATTAAGTGAAATAATTAGAAAAAAAATAAATCAGTGATCACTAAAATAAATTAATCTAATCCACCATCTCATGATAACCACCGCCGTAGACATTCTATACCTCGCCCTTGCAATCTCCAGTATTCTAATCGCGATATTCCTCTGTGTGGCCTTAATATTCCTCACGCTTATATTAAAAGATGTTTCTGAAGTCACAAAAAAAGCCCGCGAAGTATCAGATAAAATAAATAGACTAATAATCGAACCCACTAAAATTATTAACGAAATCAGAAAAAAGTTCAAAATGGTACAAAAAATAGTCGAAGAAAAAAGGAAGAAATCTTGATACTTATTACGAATTACGAATTACGACCCATGGAAACCTCACCACCGCATTAAAAATCCTTCTAATTCTCCAAGGTTGTTTTACTAATCGATAAAGCCATTCCAATCCGAATTTTCTCATCCAATTAGGGGCTCTTTTTACAACACCGGCAATGTAATCAAAACTACCTCCTACTCCCATCGCGACTTTAATATTTTTCAATTCATGCAGATGCTCGGCAATCCACAATTCCTGCTTAGGAGCTCCAAATGCCACAAATAGAATTTCTGCTTTTGAAATCTCAATTTTCTTTTTAATTAAAGGAAATGTTTGATAACTGACATCTCCGGAAAAACACCCAACAAATTCACATTTATAATTTAAATTTTGCATTTTCTTTATTGCTTCTTCCGCCACACCATCTATTGCTCCAAGCAAAAAAACTTTTCTCGGTATTCTTTTGCAAATTTCTTTCATAAAATCTACACCCGTAATTCTATTCGCAAAAGTTAAAAATTTAAATTTAAACAATTTATAAAATATAAACTTTAAAGTCCTAAAAAGAATTATAAAAATATTTAAAATTTTTACCTTGCTTAAATTTTTACATACATAAGCCGCCCAAACCAGTCCTGCCCCATCAATGATTTTCAAATCAGCATTATTTAAAATATTTTTAAAAACAATATCTTTTTGCGCCGCCAACAAAATTTCCGGGTTCGGAGTTACACTATAATGTTGCTTTTCCAAATTACAAAAGTCTTCTATTTTCCTCAAAGCTTCCTCCGTTCCAATATTATCCAAGTTAACTCCCAAAATATTTATCTTATCAATTTTCATTTTACTAATTACAAATTACTAATTACTATTTTCATACACTCCCCACCAATTAAATGCTTCCTTTAATCCCACTCTTTCGCCCCTTTTCGTTCCAAAAACCTCTAATCGTTTTAACCCATTCCCTTCAATTAAATCACTAAATTCCGCCGCATGAAAAGCATAATAATATCTTAAAGATTTCTTTTCCTTTCCCCAATAAAAAAACAAATCCTTTTTTGATTTGTTGCCAAAAGTTAAAATACTGTTTAAAGCCGCTTTTTTACGTATTTTATCAAATTTAGGTTGATACATATTCCAAGTAGAAATAATCGCAATTCCCTTGTTTTTCAAAACTCTTTTTATTTCAGAAATAGCTTTTTTTCGATATTCAACTGAAGGAATATGGTGAAGTACGGCAATACAAAAAATAATATCAAAACTTGAATCTCTAAAAGGCAATTTCAGAATATTTCCTTGAACAAAATTCTTATTTGAAAAATTTTTTTTAGCCTCTTCGATTAACTTTTTTGATTGATCCAATCCCGTATAATCAATTGAATAATTTTTTAAAAATTCGACCAATCGTCCATTGCCACATCCAACATCAAGTACTTTCGCGCCTTTTTTAAAATATTTTTCAAAAAATTTAAACTCCGGCCAAATATGTTTTCTGGTTTCAGAAAACTCTTGTCCAATCTCTTCGTAATTTTGATTAACAATACCTAAAATTTTATCCGCAGTTCGTTTTAACATAGCAAAATTATAAATCCCCATTATTTAAGCATAAAACCAAGAATATGTCATTGAAAATCATAATCGATATACGCATTAAAATCTTTTGCTAATATAGTCAAAAAACATTATAATATAATAATAAAACCAAAACAAAAAAAATGCATTTTTATAATCAAAATTTTAAAAATACCTTTATCTACTTTGTAGATCCCTCTAAAATCGGATCTACAGGTTCTATCCCCGAACGATTGCGAGAAAAACCTCGTGAAAGCATTGAAAGACCCGATTACTCCGACATAGGAAGAGAATTCAATCAGGAAATCAGTAAAGAAAAGTTTCAGGGAAAAAGAACAGAGGTTTTTGAATTTAAAAAAGGGGAAAGAAGAGATGTAGCTTTAGATCAAAAAGCAACCCAAATTCAGGAAAATATTGAACAGCAAAAATTAGACGAAGAAACCCCTCGTTCCATTGAAGCTTGGGATTATAACCGTCCATTAAATTATCCGGAACAAATTACATTACAAACAGTTTTAACTTCATTAATAACAAAAGCCCAAGAAAAGAAATTAATTGATGAAGAAATAAAAAGCCCGTTCGAACTAAGTTTAAAATTAGGATCACATTTAAATTATTTCAATGCTTCAGAAAGAAGTTTAATCAGAAAATTTGGAGGTCTGCTTGAGCATAGAGACAGTTTTTTGGATAGACAGTTACGAATGCTTTGGCCCCAAATAAAACAAGATGTTGATAAAAGCACAAAAGAAGTGGAAAAAATAAAAAGCGATCCAATAAAATATTTTAATGGATTGGGAGGAATGGCAAAAGCAGCCATCGCCATAGTTGGAGCTTATGCCGCCTATAAATTAGTATTAAAACCCGTATTTAACTTTTTAACTGAGAAAAACAGTGAAAATAAACCGGAAAAAAAAGGCGGAATTATCGGAAAATTGGCATTGATTTTAATCCCTCTATTGGCATTTGGCGGTTTATTTAAAGGCAAAGAGTTAATAGATTGGTTCAAAGAAAAATTAAACTACGACTTCAGCCTCGATAATATTAAAAATTTCTTTGAAAATTTAATAAAAAATCCTTGGGAAGCAATAACAAGTTTTTTTAGCAAAGACAAGAACAAAGAAAAAGAAAAACCCGATGAAGAATATAATAAATTGCACGAATCAACAATCAAAGAAATCGAAAAAGTAACAGGCAAAAAAATTAAACCGGAAACCATAAAACAAATGGGAAAAGAAAAATTTACTGATTTTTATCAGGAAAATATATTTGAAAAATTTATAGATGATAAAATTCAGGAATGGGGCATTTTTTCTACGTACATTCCCATTGATGCATTTAAAACCGGATTTATTGAAGATTCCCGCTCAATACGATCATATCTGAAAACACATGAAGAAGAAATCAACAAATTACGTCAAGCAGGAAAAATCACCGACGATACAAAAGTAAATCAAGTTTTGGAAATGATTTTAAATCCTGATGAAAGTTATAGCGAAAGTTCAACACAGGAAGAAATTCAGGAAAAACAAGAAAGGGAAACTTATATTACTTCGCTTAATTCGCCTGAGAAAAAAACATTAGCGCGAGAATTCGAAAAAAACTTATTATATCTTCCTTCAGACAAATTGATTCAATCATTTCTGGAAAAAGGAGAAAAATCTCAAAAAATTAATATTGATTTATTGAAAAAACTGTTTGCGGAAAAGCAAACTTTAATGGCTGAATATTGCGAATTATTACAATCAAACGCTCCGATTGAGGAAATTAAAGAGAAAATAGCCCAAATTCACGAAACATATTTGGATATAAATGAAGAATTAAAAGCTCTTTATCAGGAAATAATGATAATTAAAAACGATGAAACATTATTAAAATTGCTTCTTTTACAACATGACAAAATATTAAAAGCTCTAAAAACTTATTTAACAGCCCCGGCCATATACAAAGAATACCGCAGCTTCCGCAGATCAAAAAAAATAAGAGAAGCAGCTCAATTCATAAGTGAAAAAACAAAAACTCCAAAAGAATTAATGGATCAAAAAATCTCACAATCAAATACCCGCGTAAGTGAAATTGACACTGAAATAACGCAAAAACAAACCGCTCAAGCAATCACGATTGATGAATCAGAAAGAAAAAAATTAAAATATGAAATTGAAAACCTGAACGATCAAAAAAAATATCATCAATTTATAAAAGATTTAAACGAACAAAAAAAGTTGCTATTGGATAAAGAACAATTACTAAAAACAACATCAGTTCCGGCTGATCGAACAAGAATTGAAGGAGAAATAAAAACTTTAAAGGCGCAAATCGATGATGTAAATATAAAAAAACTGGACATAGAAGGAAGAGTTTTAAATATTGAAGCTAGAAATCTTAGAACAACATTAGAAAGTGATTTTGGATTGGCAGGTGAATCAAATAAAGTCATAAAATCAAAACATTTTGAAAAAATAGATAATGTTGGTAAAAAATTCCTAGAATATAGAAGCTCATTAGAAGAAATCATACACAAGAAAGCCACTTTACTTGAGGAAGAATTAATAAAAATGGATAAAGGTTTGGCTCATGACCCAACGTTAATTGACAAACTTAAAAACGAAATAAATGATATAACAAAAAAACAAACCAATATGGAAAAGAATCTGTTTATAGGTATTGATGGATTCTTAAACCGCTCATGGCAAAAAATACAGGAAGCTCTTCATTTAAATAAAATTACAGGACCGCAATCAAAACAGGAAATCCAAAAATTAAGAGAATACGTCTTAAAAGTCTATGAAAATCAAAGAATAGCTAAAAGACAAACATTAACAGGAAAAATTGCTCAAGGAATTCTTGACAATAAATTATTTAAAATCGGAGGAAAAAAAGCAAAAGCAATATTTTTAACCACTCAACTCACAATAGGCACAACAATGAATACCAAAGAAACCGAAGGCGGAAAAAAAGTGGGTATTGCTCAAGCTGCGACTCAAACAATAGCTGATTTAGCACCGGTTACCGGTACTCTATCTGATTTATATTCAGCTGCTTCAGGAAAAGAATATTTTACAGGAAAAAGTTTGGAATTTGGCGATAGAATGTGGCGTTTAGGCTTTGGATTAGCCGGAATTCCATGTGATATCGCATCATTAGCCGGAATCGGTTTATTTGGCAGAACAGCTTTAGGTTCATTAAAAGCAGCAAGACTGGCAGGGAAGGGGATAGATATGGCCAGAGCAGCTGATATATTAAAAGATTCAAGTAAAACAACCAAAGAATTAATCGAAGGCAATAAAACTTTAAAAACAATCACAAAAGTAGGGGATATAAACAGAAAAATAATAATAGGAACTAGCTTAGCAACAATAGGAGTAGGATTGACAATCACGGCAGCGGATTATGTCTACAGCAAAGGAATGCAGATGGTTATGGGAGATAGCATTGAGGAATTAGTATACGAAGCAGTATAAAATTCACTTTAATATACGTTCTTTTAAAATTTTGTTTTTTGTTAAAGTAAGCATTCTAAAGCCAATTTTCTGTCATCCAAAAAGAGTAGCGCATTGGAATGACAGTTTTCTTCCTTTTTAAAAAAAGCTCAACAAGAGCCTAAAAATAAAAGAAACTTTCATACCCGCACAATATATCTTGTACGGGTATGAATAATAATAAAGATATCATATGCAAATGAGCGTTAAGGCTAATTCTCTTCGTCTAGCCATTGAAGAACTTTTTTAATGTCATCTTCAATAATACTTCCGCCTTGTTCTATAGCCATTTTTCCTTCCTCTGGGTCATCAATTTCTTTTATAATATCTGAGTCATTATCAAAAAAGCGTTTTATTGTTTTTCAGTTGCTGACATAAAGCTGTCAAAAGATTTTTAGCTATTCTCCCCTATCACAAAACAAAATTTTTCGCGACTTCTATTGTTCAAAATTATATACCTTTTACGAATTACAAATTACGGATTACGGATTACGGATTACGATTTTTCACGGACAAATACTCACATTATAATCATTTATAAACTCATTTAACTTACCTTTCAAACTCACATATTTGTCAAGTGTCGGATCTTGCGAAATTATTTTAATAGCTTCATTTCTGGCTCGTTTAATTAATTCAAAATCACTTAATGATGCCATTTTTAAATCCGGAATTCCGCTTTGATTAATTCCATAAATTTCACCCGGACCTCTTTGTTCCAAATCTATTTCCGCCAGCTTGAAACCACTATGATTTTCTTCCAAAGCTTTAAGGCGTTTTAGGCTTTCTATAGAGGAATTAGTAGGGAACAGAAAACAATATGACTGATGCTCTCCCCTGCCGACTCTCCCCCGAAACTGATGAAGTTGAGAGAGACCGAATCGCTCAGCACCTTCAATCATCATAATTGTCGCATTCGGTACATCAATTCCAACTTCCACCACAGAAGTGGATACTAAAACTTCAATTTTTTTCTCTTTAAAATCATTCATTGCTTTATCTTTTTCATCAGCCTTTAATTTTCCGTGAACCAATCCGACTTTTAAATTTTGGAAAATTTCCCGGGATAATTTTTCATATTCTTGAGTAGCGCTTTTTACCTCCAAATAATCGGATTCATCAACCAAAGGACAAATAACAAAAACCTGTCTGCCTTTTTTTACCTGATCTTCTATCCAAAAATACGCATCCCGCCTTTTATGCTCCGGCACAATTCGCGTAATAATGTTTTTTCTGCCTTTTGGCATCTCATCAATAATGGAAATATCCTGATCACCGTACAAAGTAAGAGCTAATGTTCGCGGAATAGGTGTTGCCGTCATATTTAATAAATGCGGAGTTCCATGACTTTTTAAAATATCTCTTTGTTTCACTCCAAATCTATGTTGCTCATCAATTACCGCCAATCCCAAATTTTTAAAATGCACATATTCCTGAATCAAAGCATGAGTGCCGATAATTATATCTATTTGCCCATTTTTAATTTTTTCCGCAATATTTTTTTTATTCTTTTCACTCAAAGAACCTACTAATAAATCCATTTTAACATCGAAAAATCCAAAAATTTCAGTCAAAGAATTAAAATGCTGCTTAGCTAAAATTTCTGTGGGTGCCATAATCGCGGTTTGTAAACCATTTTTATAAACCGCATAAGCCGCAGCGGCAGCAACAGCGGTTTTTCCACTTCCCACATCACCTTGTAAAAGACGCAACATTGGATACTTTTTTTGCAGATCTATGAAAACTTCATCAATAACTTTTTGCTGAGCATTGGTTAAAGTGAACGGAAGTTTATTTTTAAATTCATTTAAAAAATCTTCAGAAATGCTAATATTTAATTCATTCTCAGAATAATTTTTCATCCATTGCCAACGCTTTTGCAAAGCGATTAACTGAATCAAAAAGAGCTCGTCAAAAGCCAAACGTTCGCGGGATTTAATAATCAGATCTTTGGAACTCGGAAAATGTATACTCTTAATTGCTTTTTTAAAATTTATAAGTTTTTGACGTTCTAAAATTTCTTCCGGCATATATTCCTCCAGAAAATCCAAATAGCTTTTTGTTAAAGCAATTTTTTCCCGCACCCATTTTGAAGTTATAGGCGGACTTTCATGATAAATAGGCACAATTCTGGCAGTATGAATCAAATTTTCTTTTACTTTTTCAAAATCAGGATTTTTTAAAGTAATACGATTAAAATCAAAACTAGCTTTTCCTGACAATATAATTTCTTCATTAGGATTTAAAACTTCCAAAATATAAGGTTGATTGAACCAAATAACTTCCACGGAACCGGTATTATCGCTAAAAATACCTGAAATAAGCAGTTTTCCTGTTCTCGCCCTTCTTTTTGATAAATTAGTAACCTTTCCTTTTAAAACATTTTTACAATCCGTTCGAATTTCCGAAACTTTTGAAAATTGTGATAAATCTTCATAAGCTCTGGGAAAATAAAAAAACAAGTCTTTTAAAGTCTTAATCCCCAAATCTTCAAGTTTTTCCTGATGCCTTTTAGTGGTTCGAATCGCTCGATGTATTCTTTCCGTCAACATAAATACTTCTTAAAATAAACAAAAAAGCGTACTCAATATACGCCTTTTACTTAAAATTTCAATTAACTATTTAATCATTATCTTTATTTTCACTGAATCCTTTGGTAGCACATATTCTTTTTGCTTCAAAAAAGCTAATTATATCTGCGTGATTATGTCCAAAGCCTAAATATCTCTGTAGAATTTTCCCGAATATACCCGGGGTTATATTTTTTAATGCCTCTTTTATTTGTAAACGGCATTCTCCTAATTTATCAGGACAACCATTACATCTACATTCAACTCTGCCAAAAACAGGTGAATGCATGCCTACTAAATTTTCATTAGTAATTGAATCATATAGAGGAGGTTGATTTAAGCGATTAGAACTCTGCTCAGGTACTTCATACAACTGCCTACCGGAGTTCCCCCCAATCTCAACAGGTTCTAATTCTTTAAATTCTTCAGTTTGTGTTAAATCATTAAATTCTTCTGTCATAATTTTTTGTTAATTAAATATCAGGAAGAATATAATAAATTTGTTTCCCAAATAATCAAGAGAAATTTTCGTAACCACTCACTGAGGTAATATGTCATCCAGAACTTCATTTATGTCATCCCGAACGAAGAGAGGGATCTTTGGAATCAAAATTTATTCCTTATCCTGTATCAAAAGCCAAATCAGCCCACTCACTATTCAAA